>CEQI01100364.1_pt1 | contig 107105 bp, 87 predicted proteins | sample 531011 | NCBI WGS metagenome assembly CEQI01 (sample SAMEA2621204, study PRJEB7988) | marine metagenome | biome: marine biome (ENVO:00000447); feature: surface water layer (ENVO:00002042); material: "saline water (ENVO:00002010), including plankton (ENVO:xxxxxxxx)" | depth 5 m
CTCTCATCTTTACAAGGAATCAACACTGCTAAACGATTACAGGTGTGAGTAATATTTGTAAATAAAGGTTGATGCTCTGACATTTGTTGTATGTATATTTAAATATTGTTTAAGTGACTTTTGTCATTATTCAAAGTTCCATTAGACCATAAATAATAAAGTCTTAGGATGATTTTTCAAACTACGGTTAAAGTTGTAGAAATGTAGATTTTTTATTTTTTTAAATTTTTACTAATTTGTTTAAAAATATCACGGCGGAGGTAAGGATATTTTCCTACCCATAAATTATGTTGAGGTAGATAAACATCTGTTGTTTTAGCAATACGACTCAAATTAGATACCTGAGAAAGAACCAACATTTCTGCAAAATCGCCAGGCCTAACGGATTGAAAAAGCTTATCAATAGGTGTCTTTACTGTTGTCTTGAATCCTTTATTATCTCCCACTTCAATATTAATTAATCGCCTCTTATTTTTGATAATAATTAATTCTCCAAATTTATTAACAGTTTGTTCTTCTCTAACAAGTTCCTCAGTAGTAAAAATATCTAATACTCTTCCTCGCCAAAAGCCGCAATATTGATAATTTAGGCAACTCATATTTTTAATGCTAGCCCATAAAATAGGCGCCCACAACCAATAAGACCCAGTAATAATATAAAAAACGAATTGTATGGTCAACCATCCTGAGACAAGCAATGTTCCTAGTAACCAGGCCATTATTAACAGAACTAAAGATAGGAACAATCGTTGCAACAAATCACGCCATTTACCCCAATAAAAGGAATATTGGGTTCCAGTAGCGACAAGGGGAATTAGTTGCTTAAAAGCTTTACGAGTTAAGGGAACTAACATAAGTCACTGTTCATAAATACTCTATATTTATCGTTTAAATTAATACTGAAGACTAACATATTAAGTATTTAATTCACACTATGATATGTGGAAATATTGATATTCAATAAATAAGAGTATGCATATATATTTAGTAATTATCTATGTAACAGTTTAACCTTAACAAATAGATAAATAATAAAACTTTATAGTATATTTACTTACTCTTTAGAAGATATAAATAATTACTTAGTTCTATCCATTGATTGATACTAAGGTTTTCTGCTCTTACTTTAAGATCAAGATTGTTTTTTTCCAAAAATTCAGTTATGTATTTAATATCCATAATGCTTTTTAAATTGTTATGCAACATTTTACGACGACTAGAAAAACCTAAGTTAATTAATTTTTCTAAGTGTGGCCGATTTAGAACAGAACTGTCCAAAATATGAGGACGAAGAGTTATTATTGCTGAATCAACTTTTGGAGCAGGATAAAAAGCTTTAGAAGGAACATCACAAATGTAATTACAATGAGCTAAGTATTGTATTTTTGCCGATAACGCTCCATACATTTTATTCCCAGGTAAAGCGGTAATTCTCTTTGCAACTTCTTTTTGAACTAATAAAACAATTATTTCATAAGGAAGATTGTAGGGTTCAGAAACACTACCTAATAACTTTTCCAAAATAGGGTTAGTAATGTTGTAAGGAATATTTGCAACCACTTTGTTCATAGGCCAAAAAAGGTTGTAATTACTAATTTCTGTGAATAAATCTATTTTAAGAATATCTTCTTGCAAGAGTAATAAGTTTTTACAATAATGAAATTTCTTCACCAATTGTTCATACAAGTCTCGATCTACTTCAATTGCAGTAACAGAAGAAACTTCAGGTAAAAGCCGAGAAGTCAAGATACCTGTTCCTGGACCAATTTCCAAAACTTTGTCAATCTTGGTAAGATGAGCAGATTTTATAATTCTCTCTAAGACTGTATTATCTTTTAACCAGTGTTGCCCAAATCGTTTACGAGGATAAATCATTATAAACTTATATTAATCTACTAAATAATAAAAAATAGAACTTAATCTTATAAGATATTACTGTGTATATTGATTGATATATCAATTAGGAACATTCATTTTATTTATCCGATAAGATACTTAGTTGTTAAACTACTAATAACTATAAGAAAAATTAAATATTTAAATTATTAATTTTGAGTAAATTTTATTAAAAGACTAGTTTATTTAAAAGCAAAAAATAGTAAGGAATATATTATGCAAAATAAAAATATGTTGATGATTCCAGGTCCAACTCCTGTACCTGAAAGTGTTCTTTTAGCTATGGCTCAGCATCCTATTGGGCATCGTGGTCAAGACTTTAATCAAATTATCAGTGAAATTTCTCAAAATTTAAAATGGCTTCATCAAACTAAGGAAGATGTTCTCATGTTAACTGCTAGTGGCACAGGAGCTATGGAAGCAGCAATCATTAACTTCCTTAGTTCTGGCGACTCTGTCCTAATAGGCAATAACGGAAAATTTGGAGAACGCTGGGTAAATGTTGCCCGTGCTTTTGGATTAAAAGTTGATGAAATACGTGCTGAATGGGGCGAGCCGTTAGATCCTGAAATGTTTAAAGATAAGCTTATGAATGATAAAAGCAAAAAAATTAAAGCTGTTATCGTTACTCATTCTGAAACTTCTACAGGAGTACTTAATGATTTAGAAACTATTAATAAGTACACTAAAGAACACGGAGAAGCTTTGATCATAGTTGATGCAGTTACAAGCTTAGGAACTGTAAATCTTCCTATCGATAAATGGGAATTAGATGTCGTAGCATCTGGAGCTCAAAAGGGATATATGATTCCTCCTGGACTAGGTTTTGTATCTGTGAGTCAAAAAGCTTGGAAAGCTTATCAGAATTCGAATTTACCTAAATTTTATTTAGATCTTGGAGCATACAAAAAAGCAATTAATAACAATTCTTTTCCTTTCACGCCTCCAGTAAATTTAATTTATGGATTGCAAATTGCTTTAAGAATTATGAAAGCAGAAGGACTAGCTCAAATGTTTACTCGTCACCAAAAACTTGCTCAGGCAACTCGAATTGCTATTAAAACATTAGGTTTGAATTTATTAGCTACTGACGAATCAGCTAGCTATGCAATAACAGCTGTTTCTTCTTCTAAAATTGATATAACAAATATTTGTTATGTAATGAAGGAAAAGTTCAATATAATTTTGGCAGCAGGACAGGATCATATGAAAGGTAAAATTTTCCGTATAGGTCATTTAGGATTTATATGTGAACGAGATATATTAACGACTATTACATGCTTAGAAACAACTTTACAACTTTTAGGTGATACTAGCATAGTTTCAGGAAAAGCCGTATCCGAAGCTTTAAAATTTTTACCATAGTTTATCTATCATCTAATAATCTAGTAAGATGACTATCTTATTTTTATTAATGGATAGTAAATCTATAATGAATAAAACAACAATCAAGTTCATAGTTATTAATAAGTTGATAAATAAGCTCTTTATTAGAAATTAATTTGGTTATTGTCATTATTAGACTAGTATAACAAGAAGCAATATGATATGAAGTTCGGTTTATATATAATTAAAGCTGAAAAATTTTGAACCTAATAAAAAATTTGTATAACTATTAATAGATTTATTTTCTATTACTATTTTTCAAAAGAAAGTTATTAAGGTAAATATTATATAAATGATAGAAATACAATTAAATTTATAAAAAATAAAATTTATTTTTTATAAATTTTCAAGATTTACACTATTAAAATTTTGCTGAAAGGTATAGATTAGTTAGCGTATCTAATTATCTAACAAATTACTAATTTTATTTAACTTTAAATATTATGAAATTCGAAAAAATTGTTAATAAGCTAGACTTTTTGAGTAATGGGAATAGCTTAGTCGATAATAAAAAATGTGAACTAGAAATAACGGGAGTATCATCTATTACTGAAGCAAAAACTGGACATTTAAGTTATATAGAAGGTCCAAAATTTGCCTCTATGATTAGTAAAACTTCTGCAAGTGCTTTAATTCTTCCACCTGATAAAAAATTACAAGAAGAAGCTACCGAAAGAGGAATATTGTGGCTAACAACATCTGAAACACGTTTAGCCTTTGCCCATGCTATTAAATTATTTTATCAGCCTTTTCGTCCAGCTCCAGGAATAGATTCTACTTCGATAATTCATCCTTCCGTTAAAATTGGGGAAAATGTTTTCATAGGTCCTCACACTATTATTCAACAAGATTCTGTAATTGAAGATGAAGTTTGTATTCAGGGAAATGTAGTAATTTATCCTGAAGTTATTATTGGAAATAATACTTTGCTACATGCTAATTGCACTATTCATGAACGTACTCAAATTGGAAATAATTGTGTTATTCATAGTGGAGCAGTTATTGGAGCTGAGGGTTTTGGATTTGTTCCTATAGCTGAGGGTTGGTTTAAAATGGAACAATCTGGCTTTGTCTCTTTAGGAAATAATGTCGAAATTGGTTGCAATAGTGCAATAGACCGTCCTGCGGTAGGAACAACACGTATTGAAAACAATACTAAAATAGATAATTTAGTGCATGTAGCTCATAATTGTAATATTGGGGAAAGTTGTGCTTTTGCAGCACAAGTAGGATTAGCGGGAGGAGTAAAAGTAGGAAAAAGAGTTATTCTTGCAGGACAAGTAGGGGTAGCAAACCAGGTTAGTATTGGTGATGGAGCAATTGCGACAGCACAAACTGGTATTGCTAGTAATATTAATTCAGGAGAGGTCGTATCTAGTAGTCCAGCAATAGACAATAAGTTGTATTTAAAAGCATCTGCTATATATAAACGTCTTCCTGAAATGTATAAAATATTAAGAAATCTTCAAAAAAAATAGAAAACTTAAAATAGTATTCTCATATATAACTTTATCGTACAGATAAGTTATTATAAATAATTAGTTAGTACAGAAGATACTATATCCCTCCTTACTTACGTTCTTGACTAACCAATTCATAAGTTTATAAGAATATTTATTGAACAATATAGTAAAGCTTACTATCAATCTAAAATAATTAATTAAATTAACTTTGTTGTAATGATTAAATCTTCTTCTGATAAGAAATATGAAGCCGTTATTGGACTAGAAACTCATTGTCAGTTAAATACTTCCAGTAAAATTTTTTGTACTTGTTCAACTAAGTTTAGTAGTTCTCCTAATACTAATATTTGTCCAATTTGCTTAGGATATCCCGGTGTATTACCTGTCCTTAATAAGGAAGTTTTATCTTCAGCTGTTAAACTAGGTCTTGCTTTAAAAGCTAAGATTGCTAATTATAGTAAGTTTGATAGAAAACAATATTTTTATCCTGATTTACCTAAGAATTATCAAATTTCTCAATATGATTTTCCTATTGTTGAGGGAGGTACTTTAGAGATTGAACTAACAGATAAAAATAATCAAGAAACTATATATAAAAATATCGGGATAACAAGATTACACATGGAAGAAGATGCAGGAAAATTGATTCACTCTGGAAGTGCTCAATTAACCGGCTCGAATTACTCTCTAATTGATTTTAATCGTACAGGAATACCTTTATTAGAAATTGTTTCTGAACCAGATTTAAGAACAGGTCAAGAAGCAGCAGAATATGCTCAAGAATTACGCCGTCTAGTACGTTATCTGAAGATTAGTGATGGAAATATGCAAGAAGGATCCTTGCGCTGCGACGTAAATATTTCTGTTCGTCTTTTAGGGCAAATAGAGTATGGCACAAAAGTAGAAATTAAGAATATGAACTCTTTTAGTGCAATTCAGAAAGCTATAGAGTATGAAATTAATAGACAGACTCATCTATTAGATAATAATGAAACTATTTTTCAAGAAACACGTTTGTGGGATGAATCATCACAAGAAACGATAAGTATGAGGAAAAAAGCAGGTGCTAGCGATTATCGCTATTTTCCTGAGCCCGATCTTCCTCCAATTGAGATTTTAAGTGATCAATTAGAATTTTGGAAGAAAGAGTTACCTGAACTTCCTGCTTATAAACGTAGACGTTATCAAGATATATTTGGATTATCTTCTTATGATGCACGTATCTTAAGTGATGATCGAGAAATTGCTGAATACTTTGAAGAAACTGTGTCCAATGGTGCAGATGTTAAGTTAGTAGCAAATTGGATAACACAAGAAATTGCAGCATATCTTAATAATGAAAAGTTAGCCATAACTGAAATTGCTCTAAGACCCAAGCATCTAGAAGAATTGGTTCTATTGATTGAAAAGAAAGTTATTAGCGGAAAAATTGCCAAAGAAATTCTTCCTACTTTGTTAAAAGAAGGAGGATCACCTCAGGATATTGTTAATAAGAACGGATTAACTCAAATTTCTAGTGAAGAAACAATTATAAAAATTATTAATGAAGTTATTGAGGAGAATCCTTTAGAAGTAGATAAGTATAAGGCGGGTAAAAAGAAATTAAAAGGCTTCTTTGTAGGACAAGTTATGAAAAAAAGCGAAGGAAGAGCCGATCCTAAACTGACCAATCAGTTAATAGAGAAAAAATTAAATGAATAGTTAAAATCAAGAAATAACTACACATAAAAGTGATATATAGATTGATCTTAATAATCTTTTCAACTATTGCTTATCTCATATTAATAATGCATTTATTTTATCCAAATTTTCCATTGATGTAATGCTTAGTTGATTCCATCGTAGGGTCATTGAAAATAATTTCAGTTTTATTATACTCAATTAATTGACCTGTTCTTTTTCCTTTATCTATTATTGCTAGATTATAAAATGCTGTAAGGTCAGATATCCTTGAAGCCTGATACATGTTATGGGTAACAATAACAATAGTATGCTCCTTTTTCAAGTTATTAATTAATTCTTCTATTTTCAAGGTCGAGATAGGGTCTAAAGCCGCACACGGTTCGTCCATCAAAATAACATCAGGTTTTATAGCTATAACACGTGCTATACATAGTCTTTGTTGTTGACCTCCCGACAAGATTAATCCGCTTCTATGCAATTTATCTTTAGTTTCATCCCAAACAGCTGCTTTTTTAAGAGAAGTCTCTACGAGCTCATCCATATTACCTTTGAATCCATTGACTCTTGCACCAAAAGCAATGTTTTCATAGATAGATTTTGGGAAAGGATTAGGCCTTTGAAATACCATTCCAATGCTAGAGCGTAAGTCTACAGGATCAAGTTTTTTAGAGTAAATATCTTTACCATAATATGTTATCTTACCAGATACTCTAGCATTAGGGATTAAATCATTCATACGGTTAAAGCATCGCAATACAGTACTTTTACCACATCCGGAAGGACCAATAAAGGCTACCACTTTACCTTTAGGAATGACTAAGTCAACTCCCCTAACCACTAGATTAGAGCCATAGAAGACATTAAGATTTTCTGCTTTTAAAATAGGTTCTATTTTAATACTATTTTTCATATTTATATCTTGAACTTTATCTAGTCAATAACAATAAGTTAGTTAAAATTAACCAAAATGTCCGCTTATATAATTTTGAGTATCTAACTTAGTTGGACATTCAAAAATTACTTTTGTATTATTATATTCTGCCAAAAAACCGACTTTTTTCCCTTCTTTAGTAGTTTCTGCATTAAAAAATGCTGTATAGTCGGCTACTCTTCTCGCTTGTTGCATATTGTGAGTTACTAAAATTACAGTATAGTTCTGTTTTAATTCATTTATTAGCTCTTCTATTTTTAAAACTGATATTGGATCAAGAGCTGAACAAGGTTCATCCATAAGAATAACTTCAGGTTTTGCTGCAATTGTACGAGCTATGCATAATCTTTGCTGTTGACCCCCTGATAAGGAAAAGCCACTTTCTCCCAACTTGTCTTTGACTTCATCCCAAAGAACTACTTTTTTTAATGAAGTTTCTACTAATTCATCTAAATCTCCCTTAAAATTATTAATTCTAGCTCCATAAGCTACATTGTCATAAATAGTTTTTGGAAAAGGATTAGGCTTTTGAAATACTATACCAATACGCTTTCTTACTTCAATAGGATCAATATTAGAAGCATATAAATCTTGTTTATAATATATAATTTTGCCTTTGAGATGAAAAGAATCAATTAAATCATTAAGTCTATTTAAACATCTCAACATTGTACTTTTCCCACATCCAGAAGGGCCAATTAGAGCAGTGACTTTATTCTTAGGAATTGTGAAAGTAACATCACGGATAGCTTTATGTTTTCCATAATAGACATTAACAGAATCTAAAGTGAAAATTGTTTCTAGAATTTGTAAAGATTTAGAATCTTGTATATATTCCATCGTATTTTGGTCTTTAAACAACTAAATTTTCCTCATTACATTATGTTTATAAGAATTAATGAGTTTTTTCCCGAGTAGCTAAACGAGATGCAATACTTGTTATTAACACTAAGAAAACTAAAATCAAGGATGCGGACCAAGCAAGTTGTTTCTGAGGTTCAAACGGCACAACTGAGAAATTATAGATTAGTACCGAGAGAGTAGCGATTGGTTCTATAAGACCTTCTGGAGGATTGCTGGCCCAAAAATTTGAATAAAGTGCTGTAAAAAGTAAAGGGGCTGTTTCGCCTGCTGCGCGAGCAATTGCTAAAGTAATACCTGTTACTATAGTAGGAGCTGCTGCTGGTAAAATCACTCCTAGGACTGCTTGGTAATTGTATGCTCCAATTCCTAAAGCGGCCCATCGCAAATCTTGAGGGACAATTTGTAAAGCTTCATCAGTAGTTTTGGTAATAGTAGGCAGCATAAGTACAGAAAGGGCAGTTCCTCCAGCAATAGCAGAGAACCCTATGATTTTCGTTGCTATTAGTAATCCATATATGAATACTCCAATAAGTATAGAAGGAACTCCGCTTAAAACGCTAGCAGTAAATCTAACCCAGTAAGCAATTTTATTATTACCGCTAAATTCTGCAAGATAAATAGCTGCAAAAATTCCTATAGGAATTGCAATTAAAGAACCAATACCAACAGTTAATAAAGTACCAAGAATTGCATGAGCAATTCCTCCTTCCGAATATCCAGGAGGTGGTGATAGTTGAGTAAAAAGTGGATAATCAATTCTGCGTACGCCGCTATATCCTACAAAAAATAATACTGCGAATAAAGGAACAACAGTGCATAACATGCATAAAAAAGCGGTAGCAGTCCAAAAAACGTCAAATAATGAACGGGTAGTTATAAGCTTTTTTGTAATACTTAATTCTTGATCTTCCATAGTTAAATAATGTTTAGTAATAGTTCACAAACTTTTAAACAGAATAGGAAGTTTACAAATACACTGCAAAAGATGTCGTTTGAAAATTTTTTTTATAAAAAATGATAAATAACCTCATTTTCAAAGTTAGTTTAGGTTAAACAGTAGATTAACGTTGAAGAATATTTTTAGAAAAAGTATTCCACAAATCATTATCTCACAAATTATTAACTGACAAATGACTATAAGTTTGAATTCGTAAAAAATTCAAAGGTTTTTCTGTTATTTAGTCTTTGCTCTTTTAAGAGTTAATTATCTAATACGAGTTCTATCAATAATAAAGCCAGCAAATATATTTACAATAAATGTTAAAAACAATAATACTAAACCTGCATACATTAATGCTGAAACTTGCATTCCTGAAGCTTCAGCGAACTGGCTGGCAATAAGAGAAGAAATAGTATTAGCAGGTTCTAGAACAGATACACTAATCTTGTTAACATTACCAATAATCATGGTAACAGCCATAGTTTCCCCCATTGCTCTACCTAAAGCTAACATAATACCTCCAGCAATGCCAGGAAAAGCAGCAGGTATAAGAACACGAAAAAGTGTTTGCCACCGAGTTGCTCCTAGACCTAAAGAAGCTTGCTTTAAATCGACAGGAAGAGAGTCGAGGGATTCTCTGGCAATAGCAGTGATGATGGGTAATATCATAATAGCTAAAATAATACCTGAGGCAAGAAGCCCTGTACCACCTATCGGAGGTTTACTGAAAATTGGTACCCAATACAAAGTATTATATAGCCATTCAGAAAGGGGACGTACTAAAGGAGTTAAGATGAAGATACCCCAAAGACCATAGACAACACTAGGAATAGCAGCAAGTAATTCTACTAAAAAGATTAAAGGAACCCTGATTTGGGTAGGTATAAAATCTTTACTCAGAAAGATAGCTGTTCCAACCCCCAGAGGCGCAGCAAAGAATATACCTATAAAAGAACTGGCTATAGTCCCATAAACAACAGGTAATGCACCATAATTTTCACGTCCAATCACTGGATTCCAGGACATACTAAGAATAAAACCCAACCCATATTCTAAGATGGCTGGCCATGCACGCCAGATAATAACACCAAAAATGGCAACTAATATCAAGCTAATTCCGATAGCAAGTCCCAGAGTTAGTAGCCTAAACAACTTATCAATGGTTTTCTCGAAAGTAGCACGAGATCCTACTCCCGTTTGTCGTCTAGAAAATAGTCGGGTCACAATAAACCTAGTAATTTTTGCGCTTTAATAAACAACAATGAAAAAAGAAGAGATTAGAAGAGAATCTATAATTTCAATTTCACTGAAATTCAGAATTTTATGGTGAAAAATATTCATAAATCACGAAATAAAGCTTGAGCTTTCAGATTATTGTTTGGTTTGATCAAACTCAGTAAGATTAATATCATAATCAGGGCTAATAGTATCAGCTACCATTGCTACTTTCTTCCTAACACTAAGAGGTAGGGTAATATAGCCTAGAGCTTTACTTTGATTCTGCCCTTCAGTTAAAGCGTACTCGATCATGGTCTCCATTGCAATTGCTTTTTTAGGGTCATCATAGCTCTCATAAGCTAAAATCCAAGTATAAGTAACAATAGGATAAGAGTCCTCTCCTTGAGGGTCTGTAATAAAAGCACGTAAATTGTCTGGTAAAGAAACTGCCTCAAGAGTTTTAGAGGCAGTTTCACTATTAGCCTCAATGTAATTGCCTGAAGCATTCTCTAATAAGGCAGTTGGTAATTGACTATTTTTAGCATAACCATATTCAATATAGCCAATAGCCCCTTTATTTTGCTGAATAAGAGCAGTCACCCCTGCATTCCTTTTCCCACCAATAAATTTCCCTGTTGTAATTGGCCATTCAACACTTCTACCTTGACCAATATCAGTTTCCCATTGCTGACTAATAGTACTGAGATGTTTGGTAAATACTCCTGTAGTACCACTACCATCAGAACGATGAACAACAGTTATAGGCAAATTAGGTAATTGTTGATTTGGATTTAATGAAGAAATTTTAGGATCATCCCAATAAGTTATCTTTCCACTAAAAATATCCACGTAAACTTCTCTCGATAATTTTAGTTCAGTAATACCAGGAACATTATAAGCAATTACGATACTACCAGCAGTTATAGGAAGCATATAAACGCCTTTATCTACTCTACTAATTTCTGCATCTTCCATTGCTACATCGCTTGCCCCAAAGTCCACGATTCCCATAGTAAATTGTCTTACACCAGTCCCACTACCCATAGACTGATAATCAATTTGTAAGTTAGGTATAGATTGATGAATTTGTGCAAACCAATTTTGATATAAAGGTGCTGGGAATGAGCCTCCTGTTCCAATTAAAGAAACATTCTCTTCTATTGGAAATTTTGATGCTATGTCTATTTGAGGGTTAGATTCAATTGTTTTAACGTCAGAAGGATTACCTCCACAAGATTCTAGAGCCGCAACTAAAGTTATAATAGATAGTGAGGTTATTGTTTGTTTAATTGATTTTACAGTTTTAAACATAAGAAGTTAATTGATGGAATAATCTAAACAAATCTTAGGGCAGAATTGAACATCTATGAAAGATATTTTGTTAAGAAATTGAAAATAAAACAATATCGAGTAGGATATTGATAATCAATACATAAAGTAAGACCAAGGATTATCTTACTCGATTAAATAATGAATTTCAAAAAACTTGTTTTAATTAAAATAAGTTTTTTGACAGCAAGAGAAGCCTCTGCTTTTAATTTTTTTATAATTCTGTTAATTTTACATAATTATCTCAAGTTGTTCGAGGAGTATGAAAACTATTTTCCTGAAATAAGAAAGAACTGCTTACGTTTTAATTCTGCAATTATTACTTAGGATAACTAGTTTAAGTAAATGATGCTTATATCATGTTGCTTTTCTGTAAAACTATTTTTTGAGACCTTTAATGTATCCAAAAACAACTAATATTTTTTCGAAAGAAAAAAGTATTATTAAAAAGTAGAATGACTAGCTTATCTTCTGGATTTTCCATAAGGTACTTATAAATTAAAAGTTGTACAATATCATTCAACCATACTATTACTTATATATGATAAATAAATAATAGTATAATAAAGAATATTTTGGATAATCTTTTCAAGTAAAATTTTGAAAAACCATAGGTTATAAGAATATAGTAAGAAAAATAAATATTTTTAATAAAATCTTACAGTATTTATTCATATATCTTGATTTTAGCTCTATATGATAACTAATAAATTAGCTACAAATTGGCAATGGAAAACATTAAATGGTTTGCCTTACTTAACTTGTAATTTTTTAAAGCAATGGAACCATGGCTTTCTCACCAGGTCTTTTCACCCTTTATCTCCTGAAAAAATAGGGAGGTTCTTTCACTCAGATGTAACTAATTACCAATTAAAACAAGTACATAGTAATCTTATATTGTCATCTAATGAGATTGACAAATTTTCTTTAAAAAATAGTGCACTTTTAGGAGATGGAATAATTTCGAATAAGAAAAAACAAGCTCTTTGGGTAGCCAGTGCGGATTGTGTTCCTATTCTCATAGGCGATTGTAAAACAGGTTATGTTGCTGCAATTCATGCTGGATGGAAAGGAACTGCACAACGTATCGTTCCAGAGGCAATTATTCGATTGCAAGATTGGGGAAGTTCTCTAGAAAATCTATATATCGCAATTGGACCAGCAATTAATGGACGGCTATATCAAGTTTCCAGATCTGTTGCCACAAAGATATTGGTAAGTTTGGATAATAAGTCTAATTTAGGTAAAAAACTGAAACCTTTGAATAATATTCCTATTTCTTTTAATCAAAAGAGAGATAAAGTCTACATAAATATTGCTCAAATCAATCAAATTCAGTTAGAGCAACTAGGTGTTGATAAAGACAAGATATCTATTGCCCCTTATTGTACATATCAATCTTCTTCTAATTTCTTTTCCTATAGACGTACTGGCGCTAGGCAGGTTCAATGGTCACTAATTATCTCAGACAAATAAACTTTTTTAAAAAATATTTTATTTTATTTACTAATTACTACAGAATAGCATTGCTATCTTAAATTTTATAGAAAATATCGTATTGAATGTTAAATTAACGACAAGAAATTATTTTTAGAATTTTTTATCTACGAAGATAATTTTGAGTTGCGTAATTATATTTTGTAATATTAGCAATAGATTACAAATTATTTTTTAATTTAATTTTATAAAAAATAGGTTTTACAATTCATATATTTAGATCAGTAACTAGTACTAAATAAATTTTTAGCTTTATTCTAATGAGCTATTTAAAGACTTATAAGATATGATTGACAGTATTTAGAGTGATTAAAGTTTTCTATATTTTCAGTATCTAAATTATTTTAGCCCTTATAAATGTTGACAAATATTCATTTCAGGTAGCTTCTAGCTAATTATTTAATAATAAATAAAATATAGAAAAATTGTTGAAATATTATTAATGCTTAAAAAGTCTTATTTATAAAAATCTTGAATGACTATCCACCTTTTAATTATACTTAGTTATTGGGGTATTTAAAGAAGAATTTATGACCGAATCAACCTCTCCCTCGAATCTTACTAATACTTTAATTGGACGCCTTCCTTCAAAAGGATGGATAGTAGTAGTTATTACAATTGCTGCTCTAATCTCGACTCCTATACTATTTGTATTCAGTAGTGTTTTTACTGATGCAGGAGATATTTGGCAACATTTAGCTGATACAGTTTTGACTGACTACATACTAAATTCTTTATGTTTAATGCTAGGCGTAGGAATTGGGGTATTAGTTATTGGGGTCACAACTGCATGGCTTGTTAGTCTCTGTCAATTTTCGGGGTGTGACTGGTTTGAATGGCTTTTACTAATGCCTTTATCTGCTCCAGCTTATCTTCTGGCATATACTTACACAGATATGCTGGATTATTATGGTCCTGTACAAATAGCTCTTAGGAATTGGTTTGGATGGCAAGACTTTAATGATTACTGGTTCCCAAATATTCGTTCATTATGGGGAGCAGTTATTATGTTGATTTTAGTACTTTATCCTTATGTTTATCTATTAGCAAGAACTGCTTTTTTAGAACAGTCTATTTGTACACTGGAAGCTAGTCGTTCTTTGGGTTGTAGTCCATGGAAAAGTTTTTCAAAAGTTACTCTTCCTTTAGCTCGTCCCGCCATAATAGCAGGATTAGCTTTAGCTTTAATGGAAACATTAAATGATTTTGGTACTGTTCAATATTTTGGAATTAATACCTTTACTACAGGCATCTTTAGTATCTGGTTTGATTTTGGAGAGAGACAAGCAGCTGGGCAATTGGCTGCTTGTTTGATGTTATTTATTTTTTGCTTAATTATTTTAGAATTATGGTCTCGCCGAAAAATACGTTATTACCAAAATAGCAGTGCCCGTATAAGATTACCTCGCTATCAATTAAAATCATGGCGGGGGTTAATTGCTTGGTTAATTTGTTTCTTACCTTTTTTAGGGGGATTTTTAATACCTGCTATTTATTTAACTAAATTAGTTGTTGCTAATTTCACTACTGCCTTTGCTAACAATTTTTGGAATTTAGCCAGCCATAGCTTAACTGTTGCTTTTATAAGCTCAATTCTTTCTGCTACCTTAGCTTTAATCATGGCTTATGGGCAACGTTCAGAAAATAATTTTCTTGTTAACATATCTATTAAAGTCGCTGCTCTTGGATATGCGATTCCAGGATCGGTTATTGCAGTAGGAATATTAATTCCTTTAGGACGTTTAGATAATATTATTACTAACTTTATTGGACAGATTTTCGAGATCAAAATTGGGTTGTTAATTAGTGGCACAATAATAGCTCTAATTTATTCTTATCTAGTAAGGTTTCTAGCCGTTGCCTTTGGGTCAGTTGATTCAAGTTTGGGGAAAATAAAGCCTAGTCTAGATGACGCTGCTAGAAGTTTAGGATCTACACCTAGAAATATTCTAATTAAAATTCATACACCTTTAATGACTGGTGGAATACTTACAGCAATCATGTTAGTTTTTGTAGATGTAATGAAAGAACTTCCTGCTACACTAGTTATTCGTCCTTTTAACTTTGATACCTTAGCAATTAGAGTTTATCAATATGCTTCAGACGAAAGGTTGTCAGAAGCTGCTGCGCCAGCTTTAGCTATTGTTTTAGTTGGCTTAATTCCTGTTATTTTTCTTAGTTGGCAGATTACTAGAGCAAGACGTCATCAAGACTCTTTTTAGAATTCTTAATTATGAAAAAATAATTAAAGTTAAAGAAAGATGTTCTATTTTTAATGAAAGTATTGAGATATGTTCAATAACTCAAGCTTTATAGGATAAGTTAAATAAATTTTTCATTATTTAAATTATCCTATAACTTACAGGCAAAGTATCTTAGCCATAAGTTAATGTAATTATTAATTTATGTCATAATGTAGGGCTTCTACTGTTATTAGAAGAAATAAATCTAAACGATTAATATTATTTTCTTAAGATGCTGTGTTCTCTCTAATTTAATTCGTCAAAGTAATCTACAATTAACTACGATCACCATAAAAAACACAGAGCAAATCATCTAGACTTCTCTAAAGCCTACAGAAAAGCTACTCAAAATTTATATTGCGAGAAGTTGGTTTTAGTATGTACTAGTTATAAAGGCAACACTTATGTTCCCTCTGAGTAATTACTTAATGGTAGAAATTACCTACTATCAAATCTAAAACTAGAAATAAATATGACAAAAGACCTGAATTATTATCGTAACATTGGCATCTTTGCTCATGTAGATGCTGGAAAAACTACTACTACTGAACGAATCTTAAAACTAACAGGTAAGATACATAAAATTGGTGAGGTACACGAAGGAGCTGCAACTACCGATTTTATGGAACAAGAGCAAGAAAGAGGTATCACCATACAATCTGCAGCAACTAGTTGCTTTTGGAGGGATCATCAGTTAAATATTATAGATACCCCTGGGCACGTTGATTTCACAATTGAGGTTTACCGCTCTTTAAAAGTTTTAGATGGTGGAATTGGAGTTTTTTGCGGTTCAGGAGGTGTAGAACCTCAGTCTGAAACAAATTGGCGCTATGCTAATGACTCTAAAGTTGCTCGCATTATTTATATTAATAAACTTGATAGGACTGGTGCTGATTTTTTCAGAGTTACTCAACAAGTTGATGAAATATTAGCTGCTAAGCCTCTTGTAATGGTATTACCTATCGGAATAGAAAATGATTTTTGTGGTGTCGTAGACTTACTCACTGAAAAAGCATGGATCTGGGATAATTCTGGAGATCCGATGAAGTATACCGTAGAAGATGTTCCTGAAGACATGAAAGAACAGGTAGCAGAATATAGAGAAATGCTCATTGAAACTGCTATAGAACAAGATGATACTTTAATGGAAAAGTATCTTGAGGGGGAAGAGTTAACTATTGATGAAATTAAGTTTTGTATTCGAAAAGGTACTCGTGATCTTGCCTTTTTCCCTACTTATTGTGGCTCCTCTTTCAAAAATAAAGGAGTACAGCTAGTGCTTGATGCTGTAATCGATTATCTTCCTAATCCTATGGAGGTAAAACCACAGCCAGAAGTAGATTTAGAAGGAAAAGAAACAGGAAATTATGCTATTGTAGATGTTGAAAAACCCTTAAGAGCGTTAGCTTTCAAAATCATGGATGATCGTTTTGGAGCGCTAACATTCACACGTATTTATTCAGGAAAAATCGCTAAGGGTGATACTGTACTAAATACAGCAACAGGAAAAACAGAAAGAATTAGTCGCTTAGTAGAAATGCATGCTGACTCTCGAGAAGAAGTAGAGTCAGCACAAGCAGGAGATATTATAGCCATTGTAGGTATGAAAAATGTCCAAACAGGTCATACTTTATGTGACCCCAAACTACCTGCAACATTAGAGCCTATGGTTTTCCCAGATCCCGTGATATCTGTTGCTATTTCACCTAAGAAAAAAGGTGAAAATGAAAAAATGGCTTTAGCCATAAGTAAGATGGTTCAGGAAGATCCATCTTTTTATATGGAAACAGATAAAGAAAGTGGTGAAACAATTATCAAGGGAATGGGAGAGCTGCATTTGGATATAAAAGTTGATATCCTTAAGCGTACTCATGGAATTGAAGTAGAAGTTGGTAAGCCACAAGTAGCTTATCGTGAGTCTATTACCAAAGTTGTTAAAGATACTTATGTTCACAAGAAACAATCTGGTGGTTCTGGTCAATTTGCGAAAATTGATTACAGTATCGAACCAGGAGAACCTGGTAGTGGCTTTCAGTTTACTTCAAAAGTTACAGGAGGCAATGTTCCAAGAGAATTTTGGCCTGCAGTTCAAAAAGGTTTTGAATCCAGTGTAAAAAAAGGTGTTTTAGCTGGTTATCCTTGTGTAGATTTAACAGTAAATCTTACAGACGGATCATTTCACCCAGTTGATTCTTCAGCTATAGCTTTTGAGATTGCAGCTAGAGCTGCTTATCGTCAAACAGTTCCTAAGGCTGGACCTCAATTATTAGAGCCTATTATGAATGTAGATGTTTTTACTCCTGAAGATTATATGGGAGATGTCATAGGAGATATTAATCGCCGTCGTGGTATGATAAAGTCTCAAAATTCAACACCTATGGGAGCACGAATCAAAGCAGATATTCCTTTAAGTGAGATGTTTGGCTATATAGGTGATTTGCGTACAATGACTTCTGGACGTGGTCAGTTTTCTATGGAATTTGGTCATTATGCTCCAGCTCCAAGTAATATAGCAGAAGAAGTCATCAAAGAAGTAAAAGAGCGTCAAGCCTCTTCTTAGTTTACAAAATTTACTTGATACTAATATATTTTTTATTTAAAAAATATTACCTATTAGTATTTCAAAATAAATGATTTTCTTGTATTTTTATAAATATAGGAAAATCATTTATTAATAATAGATTATTTAACTAACTTACTATTTCAAAAGGGTTAAATTAGAATTTTGATAGTAATGACTTAAAATTCGATAATAGGGGACATTCTGTTTTGCTAAATAAAAACTTCCCCATTGACTCATTCCAATACCATGTCCAAATCCTCTTCCTTTAATTGTAAAAGATTCTTTATCAACTGATATTTTAAATATCGTGCTTTTTAATTTAAGTATTTTACGTAATTCGACTCCTGAAATTATTTTTGATCCTTTATTACCTAGAACTTTTAAAGTTCGTATACGACCACTTGAAGTTACTTGTTCAGGAACTAACGAATAGATTGAGCCTAATCCGCTTATTAATTGGTTTATTTCTAATAAACTAAAAGTTTTACTCCATGAATATACAGGAGAAAGGTGGTCATAATCTGAAACTCCTTTCAAATAAGGTAAAGAAGAATTCCATACATTTTTAACACTCTCTGTATGACCACCAGAAGATGAATGAAATACTGATAAAATAAGTTTTCCATCATGAGTCAAAACTTCTCCAGAAGTTACTCTAACTGCATTATGAGTTGCCACAGACTCTGCTTCCATTCCTCTGTAAATTTGAGTTTTAGTAGTTGTATCTAAATCATAATATATATTATTTGAAGTAGATGTTTTAAAAAGAGCATAAGTACGTGCGACTACTGCTTGAGCTTTTAGGGCTTCTTTAGGCCAGGAAGGGTAAGATTCACCACCCACAACACTATAGAGATATTCATCCAAATCAACCAAGTTGATAACTATTATTGAGTTTCTTTCTTTAATAATTAATATTTTACCTCTATACCAGTGACCATCTATCCAAACTGCGCCTTTCTTTTGAGGCTCTATTAAAAAATAGTCTAACTTCCAATGCTTAAGGCTAATTTTGTTTTGATTAAATAACTTTATTTTAAATTTATTTAATGGAGTTAGATTACCTATTTGTTTTCCTTGGCTGTTTATAACATTTGCCGGAGAAGAACTACCTATATGTAAAGTCTTCACATTTTTTTTAATAGCAACACGAAGCTCTGTGTAGGCATATGTAGATGAACAAGAAAATAATATTATGTAAACTATTAAACTTCTAAAAAGCGTGATAATAAATGGATTTTTTAAGCTTATTATCATAAACCTTACTTTTTAAATCCTCATAAACATATGAAGACTATATTATAGTTAATCTCTTACAAAATTTTAAATATAAATAATAAAGTTAGGTTTCAAAGTTATTTTAAGAATAACTTTAAAGCCTAACTTCAATTTACTAATTAAAAATATGAATTTTCGATTTTCTGTGTATTGTATTAGCTAGTTTGCACAAGAAGTACAAGTGTTATCGAAATCCTTAAAATCATCTTTTTGAACAGTTCTAACATAATAAATAGCCTTACAACCATTTTTCCAAGCTGTTACAAACATTTTAAAAATATCTGTAGCTGATAAAGAACTTTCAGGTTCCTCCGGTAAATAAATCCCTTTATTTAAATTGAATAACAACTCCATAGATATTCCAGTATCTATCCATTCTTGTATTGCTGAAACTGCTTTAATGACTTTTTGTTGATCTAAAACTTTATTTTCATGGTAGAACCAAAAAGATTCCTTTATAAAAGGAGGAGCGATAGGTACTGTTCCTTTTGCCCATTTATCGTAGAAAAAACGACTATAGACAGGAAGAATACTTGCTGTACAGCCTTGTACTAGAGAAGAAGAAGTATTAGGAGCTATTGCTGTAATGTGAGAATTACGAATACCATAGGTTTTAATATTTTCTGACAATTCTACCCAACGCTCTTTTTGAGAAGCATTTTCTATAAACCAATCAACAGGCTTTGAACCAATTAACTTACCTTTACTCCAGTCACTTCCGGCAAATGCATTATACGCACCTCGTTCCTTAGACAACTCCATAGAAGTATGAGTACACCAATAGCCAACTTCTTCGAACAATTGGCTAATTGCGTTTATATCATCATAAGTTAAAAATCTCTTGGCTAACCAATCTGCCAAACCCATACATCCCACTCCAATAGTACGATACCTATCATTATGAGCTTTGGCATAACTAAACGGAGGGTTTGTAATATCTATAGTGTTATCTAAAATTCGAACTGCTAAACTTGAAAGATAACCAATTTCAGATTCTTCAATGTTTGCTAAGTTTAAACTAACTAAATTACAACAATGACTTTCTTTTCTAGGATCAACATTGGAAAAAGATTCTGTACATAAATTTACACTTGGAATATAGCCTACATGTTTATTAGGATTTGCTCGATTTATAGTATCTTTAAAAGCTAAATAAGGCATTCCTGTTTCTATTTGAGAACGCATTATATTTTTAAATAACTCACGAGCATTAATCTTCTTATAAAGAGTAATTTTATTTCCTAATTCAGATTCAATTAATGTATAAGCTCTTTCAAATTCTTCACCCCATAATTCTGCTAATTCGATACCAAGTTTTGTTCGAACTTCATAAGGATCAACTAGCGTCCATTCTTGCTTATTCTCAACTCGTCGCATGAATTCATCTGTTAAGACTAGCTGAGGAAAAACATCATATGCTTTGCGTCTCTGATCTCCATTTTCTGTTTGCATTTCTAGAAATTCTGGAATATCTAAATGCCAAATATCTACACTAATTGTAATAGCTCCAGCTCTTCTTCCTCCTTGGTTAACAGCTATTGCTGTATCATTTAGTAATTTAACCCAAGGAATAATACCTCCAGAAGCATTAGCTTTACCCATTACCCAGCTTCCTGTAGCTCTAATGCGGCTAACGTTGGCTCCAACTCCACCACCGTTTTTAGATATTCTAGCCGCGTTAGTTACCCCCTCACAAATACTTTCCAAGTCATCGTCAATAGCTATAATAAAACAACTAGTTAATGAACCTTCTGGAACTCTCAAGTTTGCTAAAATTGGAGTAGCTAAGGATATTTTACGAGTAGCAATAGCTTCATAGAAACGTTTAGCCCAAGGTAATCTATTTTGAGGAGCTTCAACTATTGCTAATAAAAGAGCACAAGTTAATAAAGCTTCTTGAGGAAGTTCATCTGGCAATAAGTAACGACTGCTGAGAAGCACCGCTCCAGCATAGTCATAATCTATATCCCAATCTGAATTAATCCAAGATCCTGCTTCTTTTAGTTCTTCTAAAGAATAAGTAAGCAAACGTTTGTCATATTGACGATTTTCTACTTTAGTTTGAACTGTAAATTCGTATTTATCATATTGATAACCACGACTCACTAAAATATTTTTCCAAAGGCTCCAGATATGGAGCCTGCCAGCGACATAACGCCAATCAGGCTCTTGAGGACTACACATCTCCAAAGTGCAATTGATTAGGTTATTTTGAATATCTTTTGTAGTAATACCATCACGTAAACGAGTAGTTAATCCCGCTTCTAAAGCAATACTATTTACATCCTTTCCAGAACATGCCCAACTAACAACGGCACGTATTTTTCCGATATCGAGAGCAGCCCAAGATCCATCTCGTCGTTCTACCTTAATTTTACTTGCTCCCAAGTTTGAATAGTGATTAAGGTGAGATGTGTTCGTGTCTCCTGGATTATTATTTTGCTGAGAGAAATTTGAGACAGTAGATTGCATCATTTAAACTAAATAAATTATGACTAAGAAAAAACTAATAAATTGTGTACTTGAATTTTATTACCTTTGTATCAGCTTGAGGAGGATACATTTATCGTTGTTACACCATAGATATGCTGTGATATATGGTATGTTTTTGCTAAGACTCTACAGAAAAAATATAAAAATATTTTTATCGAATAGATCGTTAGGAAAAAATATAAATTTATAAATGAAAATCCTGAGTTTAATCTATAGGATACCAAGGTTTAAAGTGTTCATTAAGAAAATTTAATATCTTATATACCTTTTAAGTATTATCCATATCAATACGAAAAATATACAACATACAATTAATTGATTACATAAATAACTAAATAATCTTAAGTAAAAGATAATAAAAATTTACCTTGAAATTTCTGTATACTTCTAGGCTCAATTTTTCACAAATTCACATTTTATTGATACTTAATTACTAAAAAAGAAAACCTTAAGTTAATCGAATAAATGTAAAGTTAAATTACGTTGTCAAGTTTACATCATTTTACGTCATTAATTATCTAAATATATTTTTACAGAATTATTCCATAGGTAAAGTATCATAACATCCTATTGTCTGTTATTTCAGTATATTTAGAATATTTTTTATTATCTAGCCATCAATAGTTAAATTATAATTTATAGCTTAATATATTACTTTTTTATAAATAAAATATATTTATATTTTATTTATAAAATTCAAATACTATTAACTTAAGTTTCTTCGTTAAAGATAGTGATTTCCTAATTAAAAATATTATCTTTTATGATATGTTTTTTGATTATTTAAGCATCAAAAAGATGTTGCTTAAATAATTAAAAAAATTAATAACGTGTATATTTATTTTTTGTTTTAAATATAAATTTTTCACAACTTATTAATTTAGTTTTTTAAGCAACGAATAATTAAAAATTAATATAATTATTGTAACTACATTAATTTTTCACGAGTTTATGTGTAGCGATTCTAATCTATTTCTTATAAATAGTTATAGTTTGCTACATAGTCTATGTATTAAACCTTTTTAGTTATTCAATTAAGATTAGTTAAATTATTTCAGTAAATAAAAACATATAAAATTTTTATTTATTAAGATTATCAATGTCTCTTATATTATTGTCTTCTGCTTTATATTCTAATTCTGATTTTTCAAGAGGTTGGTAATCAACATAATCAATATGATTATAATTATTCGTCTCAGAACTAAAACTTTTATTTCTATTCTTTTTATTTAAGCGTGATCTGCTTTTTCTAGAAGTACGAGATAAGTCAGAATTGTTTGCCCACACATCATTCACATTTTCCCAGACACCATAGTCATTATCAGAGTTACGGTTGGAGTTAATTTTTGTTCTGGAAGACGGACGATTACTTCTAGAACGACGGATTCTTTCTTTACTGTTTAATCGACGATTGTCCTGTAAATCGCTAGTGCCTTTTAAACGAGGATTATTGCGATAATCCTGCGATTTATTTTCATAAGAGTCTAAATTATCAAGCTCAGCTTCAGTATATACTCTAGTTTTGCTAACTCTACGCCCATTATCAATAAACGAAGAACTACGTCTAGCTTGTTCTGTAGTAGCTCCTCTTAAACGAATACTTTCTGCAGCGAAGAATATGGCCGATCCTGTTAATAAGAATTGTCCAAATTGTAAAATAGGATCTAATCTCCAACCTTGAAATAGTAAAATTAATCCGCATAATAGACCAACTGCAGCAAAAAAAATATCATGATCTCTTGATAGCTCTGGTCGCACAGAGCGCAAAAAATATAAACCCGCTCCGGCTATTGCTAAAAATATTCCCAGCACACTAGCTGAATTTAGTCCAAAATTAACCATTACTAATCTCCATTTTCTATTTTAATAATAACGAATTTTTGCTAATCATCTCTATACTCTTATACTAAATAATTAATATAGTGGATATTACCGATAATTCAGAGAAAAATTAATAAAAGATTGTTTGTTTTTTCATCAGTATAAGAAGAAGAATAAGTAAGTAGAAACCTGATTGTTTTTATTTACCTTAGTTATCATAAATCAGTTAAAGTTTACATAAATAATTACTACCAATTTGGACTTCAAATATATTTATAAATAGTATCAGTTTTACTCGTCAAAATTTTAAAGCAGACATTTCCATTGAAAATCTCAATTCTTTTCAGTTTTATTTAATGTTACTAAAGCCTTTTTGTAAGCATCATCTAAAACTTCGGAAAGAGTTGGATGAGTATGTATATTGAGTGCTAAGTTATATATGGTTTGATGTTGACCAATCGAGTTAGCGGCTTCTTGAATTAAGTCAGAAGCATGAGAGCCAATGATATGTACCCCTAGTAGCTCTCCGCTATCTTTCCTAAAAATAATCTTAACAAAGCCATCGGCATCTCCTTCTGCGAGTGCTTTAGAATTTCCCTTAAAATATGCTTTGACTGAGGAAAATTCAAAATTTTCTAACTTACTTAATTCTTTTGCTGCAGATTCTGTAAGTCCTACATAGCTAATTTCGGGATGAGTAAAAGTTGCCGCTGGTATACTTCGATAATCTATTTCTATATTACGTCCACATATGTTTTCAACAGCAATAACTCCTTGTCCAGATGCCACATGAGCTAGCATCATTTTCCCAGTAGCATCTCCTATTGACCATATATGAGGAACAACTTGACCATTACTTATCACTTGCATCTTATCGTTAATAGGAATAAATCCTTTTTGTAGTTCAATACCAAGATTATTTAATCCAAGATTACTAGTTTCAGGAATACGACCTGTAGCGACTAAGCAGGCATCAACTTCTAAAACATCTACTAATTGTTTAGTTTTAACATTCGTTAGTTCAATAACAACAGGTTTACCTGGAATTACTTTACTTGCAAAGACACCAGAATAAGTCTCAATATCACGAGATTCAATTAGTTTGCGCTGAGCAAACTTGGAGATTTCAGAATCAAAGCCAGGAATTAAATTATCTAATGCCTCTACTATAGTTACTTCACAACCTAATGCAGTATAAATGTCAGAAAATTCTAGTCCAATATAACCACTACCAATAATAGCAATCCATTTAGGCAATTCTTTGAGCTTCACTGCTTCATCACTTGTGAAAACAGTATCATTATCAATTTTTATTCCAGGGGGAACAAAAGGACTTGAACCAGGAGATAATATAATATTTTCTGCGGTAATTTTTTGTTCTCCATTATCGGTTAAAACATTAATTGTTTGGTTGTTAATAACTTTTCCCTGGCCATATATGACTTCTACTTTTAAATGCTTCAAACTATTTGTTAGATCTTGACGAATTTTATTTACTAAATTTATTGCATGATTAGAAATTTTTTCTTTATCAAATTTTAATTCGCCAACTTTAATTCCTAATTCTTCAAGATGGTTCGAATTTTGTAATTCTCTTACTTTTTTTGCTGCTGCCAATAAAGCTTTCGAAGGAATACATCCACGGTTAACACATGTTCCACCCATATCTCTCATTTCTATTAAAGCAGTTTTTAAACCACATTTAACTGCATGCACAGCAGCTCCATGACCTCCTACTCCTCCTCCAATAATAACTAGATCGTAATCAAATTCTTTTTTATTCATATTTTTCTCTATTACATTGCGATCATTTTATTTTACTTAAAAATATATACTCTGATAAAAATCTTTTTTTAAAAAAGATTTTTATCAAGGCTCTAATATTTATTACCATTCATTTAATCTATACTCATATCAATATTGGTTTTATATGATTCAAAAAATATAGTGTTATTTTTTAGAGTAATCAATTAAGATGTAAAAATTAAAATAATTTGGTTATTTGACAAAAAATCTTGGGAAATAATACCTTTTACTGTTTTTAAAAATTGTTTACATAACTCTTTATTTATTTACATAGCTATATATAGAATTTAATTACTAATATTACATAGATTTAATGAATAGATTATTAGTGTTAATTATTTTACATTGACAATAACTCTAAACCTTAAAGACGTAATTTAACGAATACGGAGGGACTCGAACCCCCGACACCCAGGACCGGAACCTGGTGCTCTATCCACTGAGCTACGTATCCAGACACATTATATTAACATAGTTTATTTAACTAATGTTAAATATTATAAACGTATTGAAAGATATATTGTAAAGTCCTAAATTTATATGTAATTTTGTATTTTTAATATTGATTTCGATATGATTCAAATAGTAATAAATCTGATCAGATATTTAAAAAACTGAGATGATAAAAGTTTGCTACGAATTAAGGATTAAAACTCTCCTGTGAGCCATGCTTCACCAATATTAATGCCACATTTTACAGTGTCGTCGTCATCAGATAATAATCGTCTAAGACTTTTTTGTGGATCGTCCAACATTGCTCTAGCCCAAGAAATTGCCAGTTATCTGGGAATGGACATTGGACCGATGGTTCGTAAACGATTCGCCGATGGTGAATTATACATCCAAATTCAAGAATCAATTCGAGGATGTGATGTTTATTTAATACAGCCTTGTTGTAACCCTGTTAATGATCATTTTATGGAGTTGCTGATTATGATTGATGCTTGTCGAAGAGCATCTGCACGTCAAATTACTGCTGTAATTCCTTATTATGGTTATGCCAGAGCCGATAGAAAAACGGCAGGACGTGAATCTATTACAGCAAAACTGGTAGCTAATTTAATAACAGAAGCTGGTGCCCATAGAGTTTTGTCTATGGATCTTCACTCTGCTCAGATACAGGGTTATTTTGATATACCTTTTGATCATATATATAGTACTCCTGTATTATTAGACTATTTTTCTACAAAAGATTTGTCTGATTTGGTAATTGTTTCTCCAGATGTTGGAGGAGTTGCTAGAGCTAGAGCGTTTGCTAAAAAACTTGATGATGCTCCATTGGCAATTATAGATAAGCGTCGTCAATCTCATAATGTAGCTGAGGTTATGAATATTATTGGTGACGTCAAAGATAAGACAGCTGTCTTAGTCGATGACATGATTGATACAGCTGGGACAATCACAAAGGGAGCAAATCTTCTTAAAGAAGAAGGGGCGAGAAGAGTTTATGCCTGTGCTACTCATGCTGTGTTTTCTGGTCCTGCAATTTCTCGACTTTCAAGTGGTGTTCTAGAAGAAGTAATCGTTACAAATACGATTCCAATTCCTGAAAAAAACTGTTTTAAACAACTTACTGTATTATCTGTAGCTAATCTGTTAGGAGAAGCTATTTGGCGTGTTCACGAAGATACATCTGTAAGTAGCATGTTTCGTTAGATAATATTTAACCTTGCAGGCATGATCATGAGCTATTTAGTTTTTATCAAGAAAGAAAAAACTGGACTATTTGATTGGTATTTTCAAAATTAGATATATTTAATATTTAATTTTACACAGGAAGTAATCATAGCTCTAAAGTATTATGTTTTAATAATTAAAGTTACATTCTGTAGCTAAGTTATATAATTTAACTACAGAATGTAACTTTAATCATTGCATTTTTATATCTTTAAGTAAAAATGGCATCATTATTCCTGTAAAAGCACTAGAGGCAATGAGAGCCATCGTAAAATTCAACCCTACTTCTTTTGAGCCAACTAATATTAATAAGCCTTCTAATCCAATTAGCATAAAGGATCCTAATAAAATACCAAAAACTACTTGTCTATAAACATGAAGAGGATCACGTAGTAACTTACCCTTGAAAAATAATTTTGCTGAATACCAAACTAAATTAAACATATTTTAAACTCCTAAATAAACTTAAGAATAATCAAGCCAATAATAGCAACGGGAACTCCTCCTGCTGGGCCTAATAAGCCTCCAAGAATACCTGCTAATTCATAGCCTAAATCTTTGCCGGCTAAAACGATGCCACCAATGGCACCTGAAACAGTTGAAAATAGAGCAGCGACAAATAACCAAAAAAGACCACTAATCAGAGTTATATCCCCATTTATCAAATCAAATAGGAAAGTTTTTATCACAAGGTTCACATTTAACTGCTCAACAAATAAGTTCATATAGAAAGTCCTCCCGAATATAGATTAGATTCTAGGTTTATTGCTTTTAATAATTTTTTTTGGATATCTTGTAACATACTGTCCACAACACATGACTGCTTTACTTGTTTATGATGGGTAAAAATTGCATATGCTTCTTCACAATATTTTCGGCATCTTTCTAGGTTGTTGGTATTTCCCATTTCAGGATGCTCAATATTGTCTGGTAAGTTGAACAAAACATTAGCCTTATTGGCAATAGTATTAGCATACTCCAAAGGTGTATCACTAGCTGTTCTAACCTTTAAAGCTTCGTCATATGCTTTTAAAGCTTTTAAATTATTTTCTATGGGATGAGAAGTAGGTAAATACTGTAGTGTATTTGCTAGATTATTTTGCAACATAGCATATTCACTAGGATGATTAGTAATTGTGACCCATTTCAATGCTGACTGAAAAGACTGCACTACGACTCCATACCTTATTTTTTTTTTATTTGGCCCCAAAGGTAAAGATAAATAAGCAACTGCAATATTGTTTTGCAAAATAGCAAATTCTTGGGGATAATTTTCACCAGTAAATATTTTTGTCGCTTTATAATATATCTGTATAGCTTCTTGTATGGTAGCCTTATTGAATTCTACCAGGCCTTGTAAAACAATTCCCAAGTTCATTTGTGTTTCAGCAATCTCTAAAGAAGAAGCATACTTTTCTAAAATAGGTAAAGCTTCTTCATAAGAGTTTTTTGCTTCTAACAATAGATTTTCTTCTTGATCTGGAATAGAACGTAAAGCTGTCCCTATCCCAGAAAGGCATCTAGCCTTAAGTAAAGACTCATTATGAGTATTCAATTCCATACCTTTGCGATAAAGAAAAATAGAATCTTTTATTTGTTCAATTGTTTTTGCTTGTCCTTGTAATCTAGTTGCTATTTCTATCAGCATTTCGATTTTTTCTGATGTTGTAGCTACTTCAGATTCAATAGCCTTTAGGGCAGCTTTAACGTTAGCATCACTAAAAGTAAGTATCACAATATTAATAGTTAGTTACTTGAAAATTAACAAAAAGATGTACAGAAAGGTTGATTTCTATAAATAAACTTAAGCACGTTTTTCATACTTATTACTTCAAATATATTTGAAGATATATTATTATTGAATCAAAAATATTTTATTTGGTTAGAATTCCTTGATATTTTTTAATAAATTTATCTTTATTCATAGTAAAGATTTAGAATGCTTATTACTAGAAGCCATGCAGTTAGACATTAAAACTTAGATGCCTTAATACAATACACTTAAGTATTCATTCTCACCCGATAGAAGTACTATCGTTAAAGAATTGAATTTTCATCATCCTATCGAGGAATAGGGCTATTAGATATGGCTATAAGAATAAAAAGTTTTCTTAAAAGCTATAAAAATTCACACTTCATGAGAATAGAATATTAGTGCTTATGAAGAAAACTGACATGTGGCTATCTGGCTTACTCATAATGAGATTTATTTACTAATAAATATAAGATTCAAAAAATGTTTAATTAAAGAATTTTATATCATCTAAAAAAGTAAATATTAATCGAAGTTTTTTCTAATATATATAAATTAGAAAATAGCATATATTGCTACTAAGATTAAATTAACAAAGAATTACAAATATTGATATTACCTTGTTTTCAACTATCTTATAGAATTTCTAATTGATCCACACGCAACCAAACACTAGGGGTTGGAGCTGAGAACTGAATTAAGGCATATTCGTCATTAAGGTCTAATATCTCGCCCTTAGTTTGAAATATATAGCTTGGAAAACGTTTATCACTAGCTTTTCCTTCCAAGCTGTTTTCTAAATTTTCTTTAATTACACGAACCAACATACCTTTCTTAATTTGAGATGCCATAATTAACTATAATTTTTAGAACTCATCCTTCGAATACAATTCTAACAAATAATGTGTTGTTAATAAATTGCAAAGTTTTTTTATTTAACAAATAAAAAAACTTTTCTTAATCAAGATTATTCAAGCTTGCCTTATTAAAAATAATAAAATGATGTGTGTATAATGAGGCCATATCTTTGAAACTAATTAATAGTCTTGTATTAAAGGGGTTTTCTCTGAGAATCTTTTGCCTTTGTGATAATCCTATCTTAATGAAGCTTTTTTCTCTAAGTAAAGGGTAATTGTTTTTAGGTAAACAAGAAAAAATTAATCATCAACTGTTACTATAATCATTAATCCTAATATTAATAATTTTAAAGGAAAATCTTTAAAGAACTGGCTAAGGACTATGAAAAATAAACAGCTTCTACTTAATATAAGAAATTATTGCATAGTATTTCTATTTACTATGATTTTTTGTGTTTTTGGCTTCTACAATTCAGTTTCTCAAGCTGAATCTATCAATCATGTATTAGAAAAGCCACCGAGTTCCTACGATAATACTGGAGCTAATAATTTTGTATCTGCTGCAGTTATTCGTACCGGTCCAGCAGTAGTGCGTATTGATACTGAAACTGTTGTCACAAGACAGCTTAACCCGTTCTTTGATGATCCATTATTTCGTGATTTTTTTGGGCAACAGCTCAGACCTCGCATTCCTCAAGAACGTAGGATTACCGGACAAGGTTCAGGATTTATTATTGATAAAAGCGGTATTATTCTAACGAATGCTCATGTAGTAAGCAACGCTGACAAAGTAACTGTTACTCTTAAAGATGGACGTACTTTCAATGGAAAAGTTAAAGGTACTGATGAAGTGACTGACTTGGCTGTAGTAGGTATAGACACCAAAGGAAACATGATACCCGTCGCGAAATTGGGAGATTCTGATAATCTTAAAGTTGGTAACTGGGCAATCGCTGTAGGTAATCCTGTAGGTTTAGATAATACAGTTACTTTAGGTATTATTAGTACTATTGGTCGTTCTGCAGCTCAAGCTGGCATTCCTGACAAGCGTCTTGACTTTATTCAAACAGATGCTGCAATAAATCCTGGTAACTCTGGGGGACCATTATTAAATGGGCTAGGAGAAGTAATTGGTATAAATACTGCTATTCGTGCTGACGCAATGGGTATTGGATTTGCTATTCCTATTAATAAAGCAAAAGCTTTACAAAAAGCTTTAGTATCTGGCCAACAGGTACCTCATCCATATATCGGAGTACAAATGGTTAACATTACTCCTGAGATAGCTAGAGAAAATAACAGAAACCCCAACTCTCCAATTATTATTGCTGAAGTTGAGGGTATTTTAGTTATTCAAGTAGTTCCTGACAGTCCAGCCGCAAAAGCAAAACTACGTCGCGGTGATGTAATTATAGCTGTTAACAATCAACCAGTTAAGGATGGAGGGGATTTGCAAAAAATTGTTGAGGAAACTGGAATTAATACTAATTTAAAGCTGAAGTTGTATCGTGGTGATCGTCTAATGGAATTGACTGTTAAAACTAAACAACTAAAAGGAACATCATAGTTTAGGTATAGTAAATAGTTCTACACAAGGACTATTTACTATACCTACATTGTTCACAGTTTTTGTAATAAATTAAGGTAATAAGATTCTTATTTAAAATAAATTAGTTTCTAAAAAATATAAAAAGAAAGCTATTAAAGCACCGATCAAGGTGTTGATGATGTTAACTACGTCATTATTCATCCAACTCACTCGATTTTGCAATGTTGCCCCGATCACACTTTCTACATTTGTAGCAAAAAAAGCAGAAATTACACAATAAGAAACTTCGTTTAAATTAATAAAATTAATAAAAAAACCAACTAATGCGATAAGTACTGATGCGATAAATCCTGCAAGAGTTCCTTCCAGGCTAATTGCTCCTTCTGTACCTGGAGAAGCTGGCCTTAAAGTAGTAATTAAAAAAGTATTTTTTCCATAAACTTTACCTAATTCAGAAGCTACTGTATCTGATAGTTTAGTACTGATACTTGCTACATATCCTAATATAAATAATTTTGTATAAAAAGGATTGCTAAATAAAGTTCCTAAAGCACAGAATAGAGCAGTAAGTCCTGAACCCCAAACATTTTCAGGCCCTCTAGTTCCTGATCTTTTCTCAGCGATTCCTGCCTTTTCTTTTTTTGATATGCCAACATATGTAATAGCCGAGCCAATTATGAAATAAGACATTATTAAGATATATCCTTGCCATCCCAATAGCCACCAAATCAAAACTCCTAAAAGCCAAGCATGTAGATACCCTGAAAAGGTTAAAAGTTTTTTAGGTATAATCATAGCAAAGCCAAGTAATAAACTATTTAGTATGATACTAATCAACCAAGATCTATCTAAATATGACGTGATCATCGTTTGCAATTCCTTATATAAGTAGAAGCATTCGTCTAATTCTTTGATTTCTATTTTAATCGTTAAAGGCTGTAAGTATACGATATGTCCAAAATATATATATATTTCGAAAGAATATAAAATAATTTACAATTTATCAAATAGCAATAAAAATATTAAATAAGATAAAATATTAATACTACAAAAACTCCCACAACCACTATAATTTTTTAAAGGCTACTATAAATCATGACAGAAACAAATCAAAATCAATCCACAGGAATAAACTTAACAGAAGCTGCTCTTGAGCATGTCTTAAAATTAAGAGAAAAACAAAATAAGGATCTGTGTTTACGTGTTGGAGTTAGGCAAGGAGGATGTTCTGGTATGTCCTACATAATGGAATTTGAAAGTTCTGAAAATATAGAAAAACAAGATAAAGTATTTGAGTATGATGGTTTCCAACTTGTGTGTGATCCTAAAAGTTTTCTCTACCTTTATGGATTAGTCCTTGATTATAGCGATGCCATGATAGGTGGCGGATTTGAATTTACAAATCCTAATGCTAACCAAACTTGTGGGTGTGGAAAATCTTTTGGCGTTTAAACATATCTTAATTGAGGATATGTTTAAAACTAATTTCTCCTACTAATTAATAAGATCTAATGAAACTTAAGGTATGACAAATTTATTCGAGACTGATTTTGAAGAAGGATTGGAAAGATATAAGCAAGGTGAAAAACCTGAAGACCTGATTGTCTATTTTAAAAAAATTTGTGATCATTCTCCTAAACATGCGATCGCTTGGACTTGTCTCGCTTGGTTATATTTACTTGCCGATAAACCATATAAAGCCCTAGAAGCTGCTAAAAAAAGTGTTAAAATCGATAGTAAGTCACCTCAAAGTCGAATCAATTTAGCCTTAGCAATGTTAGAATGCAATGTAACAGGTGTTCGCTCTCACATTCAAGTAGCAGAGCAGGTGATGTCTTTAGATAAAGAAACTTATCAAGAGGTTTTAGATAACATAGAAGACGGTTTAACTAGAAAACCTAACTGGGAAAATCTAAAGAACATCCAAAAATGGTTATCATTACCCAGTTAACTATAGTTACTTACATGTAGCTACTTATACTATTTTATTTTTATATAAAATGATGTTGCCATATTGTGTTTTATATTATTACAATATAATCTTTAACTTGTTAAAAAATATAAAACGCAGTATGGTATTGAGCGGACTTTATGGGCGGATGGCGAAATTGGTAGACGCACCACACTCAAAATGTGGCGACTTCGGTTGTGGGGGTTCGAGTCCCCCTCTGCCCACTAAACACAAAAATGCGTAATACTTTAAAGACATCGCATGACTTATGTTTCTCATTAAGTTAGTATTCAAATGAATATATATATAATAATAAATCGAATGGTATTTGATCTATTACACTTTATGAGTAAAATATCAATAACTCATCAATTATAAATACGTAGTTATTTGATAGGTTAACTTTTAAAATTCATTCTAATTTTTTTAGTAGTTCGTAAATAAGATATAATTTCGAGTTGAAACTAAATTTTAGATTGCTCAATTGCAGCCGACCATTAGGTAGATTCAGTGGACTTGATTCAAATTTTTAACACAACAAAGCCAATCATTGGTGTTGTTCATCTGTTACCTCTACCCACATCAGCACGGTGGGGAGGTAGTTTAACTACAGTTATTGAACGGGCCGAACAAGAAGCTACTGCTCTTGCAGCAGGAGGAGTACATGGTATTATTCTTGAGAATTTTTTTGATACTCCGTTCACAAAAGATAAAGTTGATCCGGCAGTCATAAGTGCTATGACTTTAATTGTTGATCGAATTAAAAATTTGGTCGTCATTCCTGTCGGTATTAATTTATTGCGTAATGATTCCATTGGAGCCATGGCTATCGCTTCAACAATAGATGCTCAGTTTATACGCGTTAATGCTTTAACAGGCATTATGACTACGGATCAAGGCTTTATTGAAGGTAATGCTCACCAACTATTAAGATATAGAAAAGAATTAGGAGCAAACGTAATTATATTAGCAGACGTTTTAGTTAAGCATGCTCGCCCACTAGATACTATTAATTTAACGGATGCTGTAAAAGATACTGTAGAAAAGGGACTTGCAGACGGTATTGTTTTATCGGGTTGGTCTGAGAGTAGTCCTCCTAGTATTGAAGATTTGAAATTAGCTGCTACGGTTGCTGAAGGAATTCCAATTTTTGTAGGTAGTGGAGCTAATTCAAATAATATTAGCAACTTAATGAATGTAGCAGATGGAGTTATTGTAGCAAGGTCATTAAAACGTCATGGAAAAATAAGTGATCCTATTGATCCAATCCGTGTGGCTCAATTTATTGAGGTAACCAAGCAAAATATTTATTTACAGGAGAAATTGGATTATAGTAGTTCCTAGAGTTAAAATAATAAAAACATTTTTAAGATCCAGAATAATTATATTTTAGTAAAAAATCACTATGATAAATAAACGTTCCACTCCTATGATTTATCGCTGGTCACGATATATTATTGGTATGATTGCAATATCTGGTACGATCTTAACGGCCTATTTAACCATAACCAAACTGACTGGAACAAATGTATATTGTGGTGTTAATGATGCTCAAATTCTAGAGGCAGGTTGTAAAAGTGTTCTTAATAGTCGCTATGCAACAGTTTTTAATCTACCCTTGAGCTTGTTTGGTACCCTGGCCTACGCTAGTATGTCTATCGCCTCTCTAGGCCCATTATTATTAAAAGCTGAGAAAAATAAAAATTTCATAAAAAAAATTAACGAATGGACTTGGCAGTTTCTTCTGATAGGAGGAATCGCTATGGCAATGTTTAGTAGCTATTTAATTTATATTTTAAATACAGAATTACATTTAGTTTGCTACTATTGCATAAGTTCTTTTATCTTTTCTTTTGGTTTAATGATTTTTAGTATCCTAGGAAAAGAGTGGGAAGATGTAGGTCAAACTTTATCTATTTCGATTATTGTTGTGATAATAACTTTAGTCGGAACTTTAGGGATATATGCTGATACTGAAAAACCCTTAGTAGAAGGTCGTATCGTAGTCAAGCAGGCGAGAACGGCACCAACTGCTCCTAATGGATGGCCTATAACTTCTAAATCTGGAGAGTCAGAGGCAAAATTAGCAGAACATTTGACATCTATTGGAGCTAAGATGTACGGCGCTTTTTGGTGTCCTCATTGCCACGATCAAAAACAACTTTTTGGTTCAGAAGCATTTCAGAAAGTTGATTATATTGAATGTGATCCTAGAGGGAAGGCACCTCAGCCTGATATATGTATTTCTTCCAATATAAAATCTTATCCTTCATGGAAAATTAACGAAGAGCAACTATCAGGAGCTCAGTCTCTTGATAAATTAGCAGAAAGATCTAACTATACAGGTCCTACTAATTTCAAATATATAATTCCTGAGCATAAATAAATACAATCAATTACGAATATATTTCAAATTCATACCATTTTAATTTATAGATAACTGAGCCTTATTCTAAGAACTAGGAAAATAATATACATAATTCCAAGATTTTATTTTTTAGGATTTTTTCTGAATCATATCCTTTTTTTAAATTATTTTCCAAGTCTAATAGAATAGGAAAAGCCTCTAATAAATCTTCACTTTTAATATTCTTTATTTCTTTTCTCAAAAAAAACAAACGATTAGGATTTGATACTTCAGCGGCTTTGGCTATCACTGTATTATCATTCTCTCCTGTTTCGATTTTTAATTTAATAATAGTCCAAATACGAAACTGTCCTACTAAAGTTGTTAGTATTTTTAAAGGATGCTCGTTATAAGATAATAATTTTATAGTTATTTCTAATGCTTTTTCTTTATTACCCTGAGATATAGCTTTAGCTAACTGCAAACTACTATAATTACTAATATTTACGATAGAAGATACTGTATCCTTGCTTACAGGCTTTTCTTTTTCATAATTATAAAGACTTAATTTCTCTAACTCATTCCATAACAGTCGAGTATCATTTCCTACAGACTCTACTAATAAGTTTAGAGCTGATGAAGATAAATTGACTCCAATTTCTTCAGAGAATTGTTGAGCCTTAGTAATTAATTCATCTATTTTCCAGGGAAGAATTAAGCTAAACTCACGCATATCTGCATATTTTTCAAAAAGTTTTGTTGATTTTAATTTTTTATTAGGTCTTTTACTCGATGTTAAAACAAAATTCGAATCATTAGGAATAGCTGCTATGAAAGGTTCTATTTTAGTAAAAATATCATCTGAACATTGCTGAAGAATAGAAGATCCTTCAAGCCATATAAGCTTTTCTCCTGTTCCAAGCACAGGAGTCATAACTTGATTTAGAGCTTCTAATATACTGTAAGTATTTTCTTCATGTATTTTATGGTAATTAAATTGTATCCACTCAGGATTAATAACTTTCTTTCTTAGTTTTTGGATAGTCTGAATAATTCTAAAATTATCTTCACCCCAAAAAAAATAAATTCCCATACTAAAACATTAAGGTAGTTTTATAGATTTTTTGTATCATAGCTTTAATACATAGCATATATAGAGCAACTATGTACTATCTTATTTTACTTTTATAAGAATATAAATTTTAGATGCTTTTAATTTTTTTAAAAGAAATTGATATGTTTTTGAAGGTAAAAAATCTAATAAAAAACTACAGCACCATTCTTGAGATTAAAGTGTAAATGAATATGATATGAAGTACTTAAAAAGTCATGCTATGAATTTTATCAAATATGTTTTTTAGTGAAGTAAAATAAATTAATATTTTTAATTTAATTATATGATTGTAGAAAAATACTCGTTGTTACCAGAGTATAACTTAGCAACAATTTTTGCTATGGATAACATTCTTTCTACCCAAGGCATTATGGTTATGCTATTAGTAGCTTATGGATTAGCCATGTGGACTTTTCTTACTAATGCACCCAAAGTCTATACAGTTATGGTGTCTGATATTAAAATTGCACAAAAGTTTTATGAAGGTTTATTAAAACTAAATGCAGCAGACATTCCCTTGCATTATTACTATACACCCACAAAAAATATAAGTACACCGGCGACAGTCGATCCACTACATATGTCAGTGGATTATACAAGCATGGGTGGTATGGATATGGATACAAAATATGGATTATGGTATCAACTTAAAAAGAATACTCAGCTACATATTATTAGTGGAGCAAGTTATGGCTATAATAATCGTCAGCGCCATGTATGTTTTGATAATCATTGTTTGAAAACTATTCTACTTAAGATTCAAGCAAAAAGGTTAAGGTATAAAGTCCGCTGCAAGCAACCTCTTAATTTTTTAGTCAAAGATATTGATGAAAGAACTATTGAAATAGTGGAAGTGAAGAATTAGTTACAATAAAACAGCTCTTATTGAATAAGATTTAATTATTTTATGGAATAACTTTTACGCGTTGAGTAATCATAGTAATGCCATCGTTTCTAACCAGGATAGAGGATAGCCAATGATCTTGAAGATTATCCTTTATAGATATTCTTTTAAATAGACCCCCAGATTTCAACAATTTTAATGGCATTTTAGGAGGGTTTAAATAATTATTAGTATCAACTTCTCCTGAGATCGCCATTCCAGCCAGAAGATTATCACCTAAAGGCTCGCTAAGAATAACATCAAAGTCAAATGTTTCTCCAATTTTTACAGTTGTTGGTAAATTAACAATCACGGTTGGTGGTTGTTTCCCAGTAGTTAATTTTGTTATTTCACTTAAAATTTCTTGTTCGACTATCTTATTTTTTTGAAGAGATTGGTAAGATTTTATTGTTGACTCTAATCTAATTTCTCTTCCATTACTTATACTGTTCCCTGAAATTTTCGTTAAAGTTTTTACCAACCAACTTTTATCTTTTTTTTCCCAAGATAATATTTTTGTTTGATATCTTAAATTAGGATACTCTATCCATAATTTACTAATTCCTTCAGCAAGTTTATTTAATGTTAATCCATCAGTTGTTATATACTGATCACCATAAAAAGATTTTACAGATTTTAAATTTTTTGAATTAGCTGCATCATCAACTTTTGCAATAAATTCTTGAAGTTCCATTGGAATATCATTGGTCTTTACTGCATAAACTGGCATATATCTTCCTAAGCTTAATCCGCAACCAAGTATGATAGAGAGGAACCAACGTTGATAAATCATACGTTTATTCATATTAGGGCATTCCGATTAATAGTACAGAATCCAATCTAAATTATAGCGAATTTTTATTTTTATGATACGTTTACTTATAGCTGCAAGTGGTACCGGAGGTCATGTTTTTCCTGCTTTAGCAGTAGCAAAAAAATTACCTAATTATGATGTTCACTGGCTAGGCACATCTAATCGCTTAGAACAAAGTCTAGTAAATGATTTATATCCTTTACATACAATACCTGTTGAGGGATTTCAAACCAGATCTATTCTGAAAAATATAAAAATTTTATTTAGATTACTCCAATCAGTCTTCTGGATCAGAAAATTACTCAAAGAAAAAAAGATTGATGTTATTTTTACTACCGGAGGATATATTTCTGGTGCTGTTACTTTAGCTGCTTACATATTAGGAATTCCTGTGATATTACACGAGTCTAATTACATTCCAGGAAAAACAACAAAATTACTAAGTTATTTTTGTCATGTTACGGCTTTAGGATTTAAAGAAACAGAAAAATATTTACCATGGGCTACTACCACCTATTTAGGAACACCTATTAGAGAACAATTTAGTATTTCTCAATATTTAGATTTGAATATTCCAGAAAAAGCATTTCTAATAATTGTGATTGGTGGATCCCAGGGAGCAGTCTCAATTAACAACTTAGTACGTCAATGTGCTTTAGATTGGATCAACTCAGGTGCATATGTTGTTCATTTAACGGGAAACAATGATACGAAAGTTAAAACTATTAATCATACTCAATATATTACACTACCTTTCCATAGCAATATGGCTGCGCTTTTGCAAAGAGCAAATTTAGCGATTAGTCGTGCTGGTTCGGGAACATTAGCAGAATTAGCTGCTACTCATACACCTGCAATTTTAATTCCTTATCCTTTTGCTGCAGAAAACCATCAATTTTATAATGCAGATTTTTTTGTCAAAGCTAAAGCTGCTTATTGTTATGAACAAAAAAAATTAACAAGAGAGCAATTAAAAATTGCTGTGTTAGACCTAATAAAAGATCCAACAAAGCTAAAAGAAATGGCATATGAAATGTCAAAACTAACAACTAAAGACAGTGCAGAAAAGTTAGCAGAACTAATAAATAATAGTTTAAAAAATTAATCACTAGATGCTTTCTTTTAAAGATTTACTATAAAAAAATATCATTTGTTATGTTATTTTTAGTATTTTTATATTCAATTAGGTAAGAAAAAATATACTCTCAACTTTAATCATAATAAAATTGTATATATCTATGATTAAGAAATATTGCGAAAAGAAAATAAATAAGTCATAATTATTGGTGTAATACCTACATGTATAAGACTTTAGAATTATTTTCAACCAAGATTATTCTTGTTATTTGTGTTTTAGAGGCATTAGTAAAAATTTGTGACTTGGCAAACAGCAAAATTACATAACTTAAATTTAGAGATTAGAAGACAAAAAAAATATGATGCTCATGAGATTGCACTGTATTATCGCAGCCGTCCTTGGCGGGTAATTAAAAGAACAATCTCTATAGTATGGTCTTTTGGTTGGTTCTTTATTAATATTCAATGGGATAAATTTACTCATAAAAAAAATAGTAAAAAGAAACGTTCTATTCAATTACGGCAAATTCTTACTAATTTAGGGCCAACATTCATTAAAGTAGGACAAGCTTTATCTACTCGGCCAGATTTAATTCATCCAGATTTTTTAGATGAATTAGTAAAACTTCAAGATCAATTACCTTCTTTTGATAATAAAATAGCTTTTTCAATCATAGAAAAATCATTGAAAGTCAAGATTGATAAGGCTTATAAAGAAATTTCACCTAACCCTGTTGCAGCAGCAAGCTTAGGCCAAGTATATAGGGCTATTTTATATACAGGAGAAGAGGTAGCAGTAAAAGTTCAAAGAGCTAATCTAGAATCTATATTAACTTGTGATCTTTTCCTAATGCGCTTGGTAGCTTCTAAATTATCTAGATTTTTACCTCTTAATCTAAAACATGACTTAACATTGATCGTTGATGAATTTGGAAGCAAGCTTCTTGAAGAAATAGATTATGTTAATGAAGGAAAAAATGCTGAAAAGTTTGCATCTAATTTTCAAGATGATGCTGATGTAAAAGTTCCTAAAATTTATTGGGCTCTTAGTAGTGATCGAATATTAACTCTCGAATGGATTCAAGGGTATAAGTTAACGAATACTGAGCAAATTAAAAATGCAGGATTAGATCCATACTCTATTGTAAAAATTGGAGTCATATCAGGTCTAAAACAATTATTAGAACATGGTTTCTTTCATGCAGACCCCCATCCTGGAAATTTATTTGCTACTCATGATGGTCGTATGGCGTTTATCGATTTTGGCATGATGGATCAGTTAGACAACTCTACAAAAGAGATTATAGCTGATTCAGTAGTTCAACTTATAAACGAAGACTATGATGCTTTAGCTAAGGATTTCGTAAAGCTTGGATTTCTGACTCCAGATACAGATATTAAGCCAATAATACCTGCCCTTGAGAAGATTTTAGGTAATGCTATTACCAAAAACGTCAATGATTTTAACTTTAAAACAATTACTGATGATTTTTCAAAATTAGTTCATAAATATCCTTTTCGTCTCCCAGCTAAATTTGCTCTCATTATTAGATCATTAATCACGCAGGAAGGATTAGCTTTAAGCTTAGATCCGAATTTTAAACTTGTTGAAATTGCCTACCCATATGTAGCCATGCAACTTTTAGCAGGAGGAACTTCTCAGTTAAGAAATAGACTGTCAGAAATCTTAATAAAAGATAATAAGTTCCAATGGAGTAGATTAGAAAATATGCTTGCTATAGCTTCTTCCGAAGAAAAGTTTAATTTGTTACCGACTGCACAATTAGGTTTACAGTATTTGTTCTCGGATGAAGGACAATATCTAAGGCATAAATTATTATTAGCCCTAACAGAAGATGATAAATTGCACATTGAAGAAGTTCAAAGAGTTTGGTCTATTATAAGCAATGATTTATATCCACAACAATTGATGATAATTATGATTAATGTATTGCAAAAACTGATTGCAACAAAAGCATAATTAGCCATGGAGAATTATTTTAAGAGGATAAATAATTATTTTGCTTTTATAGATATTTTATATATGTCGATATACTAATTACTGATAAAAAATTGGATAACCTATATTTAAAGTAGTATTACTAAAAATTCTATGAACAAAAATCTTGCTAAGGTACTATATTAAGATTAACTATAGAATATTCGACCTGACTTTTGAGTTAGAGAAAGCCAATAATGAATAAAAGTAAAGTATTAGCTATCGTTACTGGATTAATTTCCATATTGCTAGCAGTAGCTTACCTCGTTATCGTTCAGCTATTAGACTTTCGAGGAGAAATGCTTCCTGCTCCGATTATTGAAAATATTGTAATCTTTCTAAATTTGTTAAATTATTTTTAATTATTAAACAAGCATAATGATTCCTTTGAAATTAACACTTAAAAATTTTTTAAGTTATCAAGATGTAACTCTTGACTTTCAAGGGTTGCACACTGTCTGTATCTGCGGCGCTAATGGTGCAGGTAAATCTTCTTTATTAGAAGCAATAGCTTGGACAGTTTGGGGTCAGGGTAGGACAAGTAGCGATGAAGATGTTATTCACGCAAGCGCAGACTATGTAAGAACTGATTTTGTATTTATTTGTTATCAAGAAGTTTATCGTATTATTCGTAGTCGTCAACGAAACAGAACAAATTCTCTAGATTTTCAAATAAAGAGTTCTGAAGGATTTACTCCTTTAAGTAGAAAAGGAGTTAAGGCAACTCAAGAATCTATTATTTCTACTTTAAAGTTAGATTACGAGACCTTCATTAACTCAGCTTATCTAAGACAAGGTAGGGCAGACGAGTTTATGCTACGTCGTCCTACAGAGAGAAAAAAAGTTCTTGCAGATCTTTTAAAACTTGATCATTATGAAAATTTATCTATTAAAGCTAAAGAATTAGCACGTCAATATAAAGGGAAATCTGAACAAATAAAATTAAATATTGAAGCAAACAAGAAAAGATTAATTAAAGAAAAAAGTATTAGAATTCAGCAAAAAATGATTCAAGAAAATATTGAAGTATTAAACATTTTGCAGAATAAAAATGAGAAAGTATTTCAATTTATTAAACAAGAAGATAGTGATCGTAAAAGTTGGCTAGATAAATTACTCTGGAATCAAGAGCGGCTTAAAAACCTGCAACAAGAAATATTTAAATTTAGGCAAGAAAAAGAAGAATTAAGTAGAAAAATTTATAGTTACGGAAATTTAATTAATCAAGGGATAAAAGTTTCTAGAAAGTACAAGAAACTTCTTTTTTTTCGTAACCAAGAAGAAAATTTAGCTAACCAATTCAATATCTTCCAAGAATTTCATAAAAAAAAGCAAGATTTGGAGAAGCAACTATTAGATGAAGACAATAAATTACAATTAAAAATTCATCAGCAGAAAATTGGTTTAGAACAATTAGAAAAAGAAGAAAAAGAATTGAAAAATTTCTTAAATAATGCTGAGGATTTAAAGTCAGCTTTGAAGACATTTGATTTTTATAATCAAGAGTTAAAAAGATTAGATAAATTACGTTGCAAGGTTTCCCCACTATTTAAGGAAAAACAGGAATTAACAAATCAAACTTTAAAGATTCAAATAGATTTTGAAGCAAGGTTAGGGCAACTATACATATCAGAAGTCAATTATTTAAAAGAATTAGGTACGATTCTTCAAAAACGGAAAATATTATGTAGTTTGAATGATGATATTCATGATTTAGAGGATGAAAAAGGACACCATAAACAAATAAAAGATAAAATTCAAGAAAAGAAAATTGTTCAAGGTAAATTGTTTATTGATAAGCAAAATAATATAAAGGAGATAGATAAGTTACAGCAAAAAATACATGAATTAAATATCTATCATTCTAACTGTCCTTTATGTGAACAAAAACTAGATAGGAATCGACGTCATGATGTTATTAAAAAGATAGCGAGACAATATAAAAACATTCAAAAGCAAATATATAAAGTACAAGAGAAAGTTGATATTCTTGAAGAAAATATTAATCTATTTATTTTTAAGGAAAATTTTTTAGCTGAGAAACTACAGTATTTGAACAAAATACAACAGAGATTTTGTCAAATCGAAACGCAACTAAATAGGTCAGGAGAGATAAAAGATAAGTTAAATTCTGTAATAAAAGAAAAAATAAGAGTTGAAAAAACAATTAAATCTGAATCTTTTGATTTAACTTTACAAAATAGGTTGAAGAATATTGAAAAAAAATTAGCAGAACTTAACTATACAGAAGAAAATCATATATTAGTAAGAAATAAAGTTGACGAATGGCGTTGGGCTGATATTAAAAACTCTAAAGTTAATGATTTAATTTATAGACAAGATCAAATCTCTCAGCAAAAATCTGATTTAGTTCAACAAATTAATCAATTAGGAAAACAAGAAGAAAAACTAAACAACATTTCAAGATTAAAAAAAAGAATTAATCTAGTAGAAAAAAGAATTAAAACCTTGAATTACGATAAATCTGCTCACGAGCAGATTTCTAATTCCATTCGTAGTTCTCAACAATGTGTTATTACTTATGAAAAACTACAAAATGCGAAAAAGTCTTATCCCTTATTACAAAAATATTTAAAATTTACAGAGGATAAATTAAGGAATAACTATGAAGAACAAAATAATATTGTTAAAATTATAAATCGCTTATCCGACAAGCTTAGCATTACAATAAACTATGATAAAGAAATAGTTAAACTAACAACAACTCTTAAAATACAACGACAGAATTTAGATAAGTTGTTTGGGAAACAAGGTAGATCTGAGCAAGCAATATCTGAATTTAAAATATTACAAAACGAAAAAAGAGAATTACAAGCATCATATAACAATACTTGTAGACAGTACCGTATACATCTAGAACTAACCAAAGCTTTTAGTAAAAATGGTATTCAGCTACTAATGATTGAGAATGTATTGCCTCAATTAGAAGCAGAAACAAATAAAATTCTGACGCGTTTGACAGGAAATGAGCTGCACATCCAATTTATTACTCAAAAATTAGGAAAAGGCATCACTATTCGCAAAAAATCGACGAAATTGATTGATACTTTAGATATTTTAATTGCTGATACAGAGGGTACTCGTGTATATGAAACATATTCAGGAGGAGAAGCTTTTAGAATAAATTTTTCTGTACGTCTGGCTCTAGCTAAGTTACTAGCGCAAAGAGCAGGCGCATCATTGCAAATGTTGATAATTGACGAAGGCTTTGGTACTCAAGATACTGAAGGTTGCGAGCGTCTAATTGGAGCAATCAACAGCATCGCTTCCGATTTTTCTTGTATATTAATAGTTACACATATGCCCCAGTTTCAAGAAGCTTTTCAACATCGTATAGAAATTAGCAAGACCCATCAAGGCTCACAAATAAATATAATAAACTGATATATATAAATCATAAATTCCCTTCATTTTCTTTTAAATTTAATTTGTACAAGATTAATAATACATTTAGGATTAAAAAATAAGCTCTAATAGTTAATGTTTCTCAGAATAACAATATTGAGTATTAAAAGTAATTAGAATTTGCTTGCATATTTAAAAATTTAGTTAATTCTGCCTGGAAAAGTAATTTAACAGTTCCAGTAGGGCCGTTACGATGTTTCGTTAAGATAAGTTCAGTAACTCCTTTATCTATTGTTTCAGGATTATAATACTCATCTCGGTATAACATCATAATTAAATCAGCATCTTGTTCAATAGAGCCACTTTCCCGTAAATCTGACATCATGGGACGCTTATTGTTTCTGGCTTCAACGCCCCTGCTTAACTGTGATAGCGCGATAACAGGAGCTTTTATCTCACGTGCTAATCCTTTTAAAGAGCGAGTCATTTTTGATAATTCTTGAACTCGATTATCTTTCTCTGCTCCTTCCATTAATTGTAAATAGTCAATTAGAACTAATCCAAAGTCTCCTTTTTTTTCTGCCAATAATCGACGTACTTGAGAACGTACCTGCATAACTGTAACATTTGCAGAATCGTCAATATAAATTGGTAGGTTAGATAAAGTACCTATTGCAGTACTAATTGTACTGTAGTCATCTTGTACAAATCTTCCTGATCGCAAGCGATTACTTTCAATTTCTGCTTCCGATGCTAATAACCTCATAGAAAGTTGTTCTTTTGACATTTCTAGGCTAAATATTGCTACTGGTAAATTAAAATTTTTAGCAATATGTGCTACTAGTCCTAATCCAAAAGCAGTTTTCCCCATTGATGGTCTTCCGGCAATGATAATAAGATCTGAACGTTGCAACCCCCCTGTCATAGCATCTAAGTCATAAAATCCTGTCTCTATTCCAGGAAGAGCCGTCTGATTATGTAATTTTTCTAATTCATTAAAAGTTTGGATAATTGTATCCGAAATTGGAACTAGTCCTCCTTGTGGCCTTTTTTGAGTTAAACCAAATATTTTTTTTTCTGATTCATCTAAAACTATTTCTAAATCTCTAGTCGTTTCAAATCCTAAAGAGACAATCTCATGGCCAGAACTAATTAGTTGACGACGTAAGTACTTATCCATAATTAATGCCGCATAACGATCAATGTTAACGGCAGAGACTGTTCTATCAAGCAATTGAGTTAATTTATCAATTCCACCTATTTTCTCTAATAATAAATGATCTTCTAAAACACTTTTAACTGTTAAAAAGTCAGTAGGCTTTCCTTGACTATGTAACTTTAAGGCAGCTTCATAAATTTCTTGATGTGCTCTTACATAAAACGATTCTGGAGTTATTAGGTCTACAATTCTTCCCATAGCTTCAGGATCGAGTAAGATTCCGCCTAGAATAGACTCTTCAGCTTCGATATTTTGAGGAGGAATATTGTTATTAGTCATAATTAATAAGAGTATAAGCGAATTAATTTTATTGGACTTCAGTTATTTATATATAAATCTCAAATAATTATCATCGAAACTAAATTGATTAAACCACTTGAATGAAAAATATAGATTAATATTATTCAGATATAAACTTAATTAAGTGTTAATCAATTCATTCTTAAAATTGGACTTCATAATCTAAGCTTAAGAAACTAGAAATTTGACAATAGAAATTTTTAAAATGTCATAACTGGTTAAATAGTAACAGAGTTATAAATAGTATACTAAAGGTTCTTGAAGTATGAAAAAACTATTTTGGCAACTTTTTAGAGCAAAAATTGTAAAATAGTTTAGTAGTAGATTATCATGATTTTAATAAGATTAGTTTCTCTAACAAAGATAATTCTCAACAAGCTTGTCATATAAAGAATTAGTAAAAAAATTATTAATTTTTTTAGTTACTACTATCTAACTCCAGAGCAATAATTCTATAAAGGTTATTTCAAATAATAAGAAATATCATCATAAAATGCTTATACATAAGCTATTAATTCGTACGGTAAATTTGAATGATTAAGTAATTGTTCTAAAAGTCTTTAACTATTTAGATTGATTTATTCCTGATAAAAAATTACGAACTAAGCGAGCCATAGTTTTCTGTGCAAATCCATCAATAATTTCTGCTCCTATTCGTTTAGTCTCTTGTTTTTTTAGTAGTTTAATTAATAAAGAAGACACATGTATAGCTTTAAAATCAGGTAAATCATTTAAGATTATCAGAATATTTTTTAAATGCTTTAAACTATCGTCATTTTTTAATTGCTGAACACTATTTTGCCTTGTTAGACCTATCTGTTTACGGATTATCATAGATAAATCAAACCAGATTCGATGACTGAGAATATCTACAGAATCAATTATTTCATGAATTAATCGTTCTCGAATAAATTCTCCTTGTGGAGAAAAAATAAAATCTGCAATTTGGTCAAATACTAGTTCAATATCATCGCTTTGAAAATTTTGTGCATTTATCATTAGACTCTCTAACCTATTCCAACGTAGATTTCCGTCTTTAAATAATAAATCTTTCAAAGATATTCTTAATTCAGGTGAAGAATCAGTTAATAGACGTTTAGCAACATATGAATATGCTTTACTCAATACTTTGAAGTTAGGATCAATTCCAATCGCTATACCTTCAAGGGTTACCATTGATCTTAAAATTAATGCATAATAAGCAGGAACTTTAAAAGGAAAGTCATACATTATATTTGACATCTGATCAGTAATGTTCTTGAAGTTCAATTCAGCTACACTTGAACCTAAAGCATTACTAAATATTTCTTTTAAAGCAATTGTGATGGGAGTTAAATCTACTTCAGGCTCCAAAAAACCTAATTTTACATAATCATGAGCTAAAGCATCAAAATCTCTATTGACTAAGTGAACAACTGCTTCTATAAAACCATATCTTTGATAACTCTCAATACGACTCATCATTCCAAAATCAAGATAAGCTAATTTACCGTCTTTCATTGCTAGTAAATTACCAGGATGAGGATCTGCATGAAAAAGACCATATTCGAGCAACTGACACAAAGAACAATGAACGCCTATCTCTACTAAATGTGTTGCTTCAATTCCTTGAGCCTGAATTTCTTCTATATGAGTTAATTTTGTTCCTTCAATCCATTCCATTGTCAACACCCTTCTGGCCGTATACTTCCAATGAATTTTAGGAACATAGATCTCTGGTAAATGACTATAATGCCTAGCAAATTCTTCAGCATTATTTCCTTCTTTAACATAATCAATCTCTTCAAAAATACGTTCAGCCAATTCATCCGTAATAGCTACTAAATCAGAATGAATAAAAGAGAAATGATTCTGTAACCAATGAGAAATATGTCGAAGAATATAAATATCTAGTGTAATGCAGTGAAGTAGTCCGGGTCTTTGTACTTTAATCGCAACTAGCTCTCCTGTTGCTAATTTTCCTTTATATACTTGGCCTAATGAAGCAGCAGCTATAGGTGTATCTGATAGCTCTTGATAAATTGATTGAGCACTATGGCCTAATTCTTCCTTGATGAAACGATAAGCTATTTCATCAGGAAAAGATGGCAGTTTATCCTGTAAACAAGTTAACTCATTTAAATAAACTGGAGGAACTAAGTCAGGTCGAGTGGACAAAGCCTGGCCAATCTTAATATAAGTTGGACCTAATTTAGTTAAAATTTCTCTTAAATGAATCGCCTGATTAATATCTTCTTTAATATTTTTGCCTATTAATCTGCCCCACCATAATTTAAAGGTAAAAGATGAAAAGGAAGAAAGAAGAAGAATCAATCGTTTAGCAACCTTAAAGATGTGTTTGCGATAATATTTATTGATTGCTTCTGGATTATACCGGTAGTTTTTCTCGATATAATTATCTAAATCTTCTTTACTTTCTTTAAAGGGATGATTAGAGTATATGTTTATTTTAGCTATTTTAAAATTCAAGTTCTCTAGAAAAAGAATTGAATGGAGCATAAGATCTATCCCACGAAATTATAGGAATTATTCCGTAAACTATTGTAACAATTTTTGTTTATTAATTAAAACTATTAAGAAAGTTTAATCTTTCTTCAATATTTATGATTACATAAATATTGGTTTAAGTCTTTTTATAGCTTTGATGCTAGAGTTGGAATAATGTTAGGAAATATAAATTTTCCGTCGATTTTAAGTAACTGTCTTTGGTTAAACAATTCTTGCACTAATATTGTTAGTAATGTAAGAATTGTTTTTTATGTTATTGAAACCGTAAATAATTTATAGTTTCTTTACATACATTAAAAATTATTTATTTACATCTCTCAAAGTATTATTAAATAAAACAAAAAGATTATTATGGATATTCCAAAAAAATAATAACCTTATCATTTTTTTTGAAAACCATTTTAATAATAAAAAAATACATCATAAAGAAATAAAACATGGTTAAACGAACATTATTACAAAGAAAAGGTGTCTTAATTATCTGCATGATTTTTTTGCAACTATTTACTTTAAAGTATTCGCCGAAAATAATTGCTCAATCTTCTTCTACAGAGATTGATGACAGTGTTGTTATTAAGGATGAACAGCTAAAAAAATTCACTGTAGCTATTAAAAGCTTACAAATAATTGATAAAACAACTCAACTAGAAATACTGAAAGTTATGGAAAAGATGGAAATGTCTCCAGAAGAATTTATGAAAATTGGGCAACAAGAAAAAAACAAACTCAGCCCTAATATAGAAAAACAAACTAAGTTTGAAGAAACCCTCAATATCATTAAAAAAATTAATGAAGAAGATCGTTTAAAGAAACGAGAAGCTATAAAAAATGCAGGGTTAGAAGTTTCCCAATTTAATAAAATCGGGAAACTGGTTGAAAGTGATCCGAAATTACAGAAGGTAGTTGTAAGACTTTTAGGAACTTAAGGCTGATTTAACAATAATTAGGAAATATAATGGGTCGCCTGGGATTCGAACCCAAGACCATTCGGTTAAAAGCCGAGTGCTCTACCGCTGAGCTAGCGACCCTATTACTTTTGTAACATTCACAAACATAACACAATCTTTTGTAAATAACAATAGCTATCTAAGAAAATTTTATCGTTTTTAGCTTACTAAACAATAACCAAATCTATAAATTAGTTAAATAAAAAGATATATATGCACTACCTAGGGGAACCGTTAAGTTATCAATCCCAAAGCTGGAAAATATTTCGAGTACTGTGGCAACTATGGAAGTGATTAGAGATATTGTGAAAATTTTTGAAGACGGCTCCCCTACAAAAAAGAGGACTATACTACAAACAACAAAGCTTACCCCCATCATTGCAAGAGATCCTTCCCAACTTTTGTTAACATTTAATATCTGGTAAGTATGTTTCCCAAATTTTTGTCCAATAACGGCTGCCATACCATCACCCCAGGTCATTGTTAGAATACCGATAACTACATACTGGATTTCTTTTTGATGCCAGAAGAAATAACTTAAAATACCAATGCTACATGCATAGAACAATGTTCCAAAACTTATTCTTTTTATGTCATTTATACTAGGAAAAAGAGAAGAAACATAAGAGGTTAGAACTAATATCATAGATATTACAGAACCTATTATTAATATCCATGCAGGTAGTTGTGATTTCCATGCAATTAAAATTACATTACCAGAAGCAATATGGACAATTTTTCTAGTAATTTCCGTTCTTATATTCCAAGAATGTTTTAAAAATTCAGCTATTGCAAGTACAGTGATTAAATAAGAAATAATTAGAAAGATAGGAAAGCAAAAGGGATATAAAGCATCAATAAAAGAAGAAAAATACAAAATAATCTGAATTTAATTTTTAATCTCTTACGTATTATAACTAAGTAAAGTAGTATATTTATAAACATATATAAATACGACTATTTGCACATGTTTATAAAACATCTATAAAAGTATTGATGAATTTGCTATTCAATATAAAACTAACTTTTAATAAGTCAGTTAAAAATATTAATCTTTTTAAAAGAATTAGGAAATGATATCAATTATTGTAATAGTAGTCCTGTTTATCTAAAAAATAAAAAATATACAAGATATTCAATCTTGACACTTGCCGTTAACTTAATTAATAAAAAAGCAAGTATTATTCAATGCTTCGCATAAAAGCCTTTTATATTCATTATTATTTATCACATACGAGCCAAATCTTTCTAAGTGATTATTCTGTAATTGAACATCAAATAATGTGAATTTTACAGATCTTAAATGCTCTACTAATTTAACCATCGCCACTTTGGAACCATTTGGTATACGGTAGAACATTGATTCTCCTATAAAAGCGCTTCCAATCGCAATTCCTAAAATTCCTCCAGCTAATTGATCCCCCTGCCAAGTCTCAAAACTATGAGCAAAACCATTTAAGTGCAATTGGTAATAGATTTGAATTAATTCAGGAGTTATCCAAGTAGTTTCTCTTTCCGCACAACCTTGACAAACTTCTAAAAATTTTTTATTAATTGAAATTGAAAATTGCTCTTGATTCAAGATACGTTGTAAAGACTTAGGATATCGAAAACGCTCATCTAAAGGGATTAAAGTTCTTTGATAGCTTGAATACCAATTCAATACTTTAAACTCATCACCCATTAAAAAATACCCTTGAGTGTATCCCTTTATAATTAGCTCTAAGTTGTTAATAAGCTTCATCGTATACTTTCATATTTGATTTCTAGCATATGATGAATAAGAGTTTTCTATTTGTAAGGAAAACTCTATGAGACGATATACTGTATTAAAACGATTAATAATATTATTCAATAATAAATACTATTTGAAGAATGATTTAATCATTAATTGAATATAAGTTTCTTTAAACTTTTACTTTGCTAGATTAACGACAGATTTAAGTATGATGTAATATCTACTAAAGATTTAGAGGGTATATTTTCTTATACCCTTATTTTTATCTAAGGATTACCAACTAGATTTAACAACTCCAGGTAATAGTCCTTCATGAGCCCATTCTCTTAAAACGTTACGCGATAAGCCAAAGTCTCTATAGTATCCTCTTGGACGGCCAGTAAGCCAACAGCGGTTCCGATGACGTGTAGGAGCACTATTTCGAGGAAGACGTTGAATTTGGCGGTGAATTTCAATTTTCTCCTCATAATTTTCTGCATTATGAAAAGCTTCTTTCAAAGAGGCTCTTTTCTCAGCATATTTCTGAATCAGACGTTCTCTTTTTTTTTCTCGTTCGATCATGCTTTTTTTAGCCATAAAACTTCTGATGTAATTTTTCCATTTTAAAATGTACCGTCTCTAATATATCAAAAAATTACCAATAGAAAAGCTTATTCTTATTCTTTTATTAAAAACTTTCTACATTTTAAGTTGTCTTAATGGATTTTTTACTAAATACTTGAAGTATTTAGTAAAATAAAATCTTTTGATATGGGGATAATATGTTCTCGCAAGACAGAAAGAGCTTTAATATACTGAGGATCTGCTTTAGTTCCTACTAAAGTTGGATCATTTTTTAGACGAACTTGTTCTTGCACAGTTAAATCCAAATAAATATTTGGAGTAATTCCTTTATAGTTAATGTCTTTACCACTAGGTGGATAGTAACGAGCAATAGTAACTGCCAAGCCTGAACCATCAGATAATGAATGAACTGATTGTACAGTCCCTTTCCCATAGGTTGTGGTGCCAATTACAGTAGCACGATTATTTTCTTTTAAAGCACCAGCTAATATTTCACTAGCACTTGCAGACCATTTATTAACTAAAACAACTAAAGGTAAACTTGTTAAAGATGTACCGTTGGCTGAAAAATTTTGATTGCCTCCTTTACGATCAATTGTACTGACAATTTTTCCTTTTTCAAGCCAGAGACGAGCAATGTTGACACTCGAAAACAGTAAACCACCAGGATTTCCTCTCAAATCTAAAATAAATCCAGAAACTTCTTGTTTTCTAAGCTCATCAATTGCTTGTTTCATTTGCTCAGTTGCATGCGAACTAAATTCATCAAGCTTAATATATCCTATGCTATGAAGCCTTTCTTCTTGGAGATGATAACTTACAGAAGCAATTTGTATTTGAGTACGTTTAAGAGTAACTTGGAAAATTCCTTTGTCACGACGTGATAATTGTAAGTTAACTTCAGTTCCTAGCTTTCCAAAGATAGCTTCTTGGGCTTGTTCTAGAGTCATTAATGCAGTTGGTTGACCATTAATACGAATTAGACGATCACCACGTTTAAGTCCTGCTTCCATGGCAGGAGAGCTTCTAATTGTTTCTACTACGTATAACTCACTAGTTCTTCTGTCAATTGCCAATCTAATACCAATTCCTGAAAGCTCTCCTGATGTCTGGCTGGTAAGCATAGAGAACTCTTGAGGAGGTAAAAATCGAGTATATGGATCTCCTAACTTTTTTAAAGCTTCACTAATAATTTTGTATGCTTGTTTAGAGTTTTTATATTTTTGAGACAACAATTCTTGTCTTTTCTCTTTCCAGTTAATTCGGTTAAATTCTAAATCTACAAACTCATTGTTCACAATTTGCCAAATTTCGTCTATTACAGCTTTGGGATTGTCCTCAGGGATATCGAAGCCTAAACTAGGAGAAATAACTATCAATGTGGATAATATTCCTACGGTACTACTCCATAACAATGACTTATAAGCATGTAATGATTTTATTGAATATTTCATTTTATAGAATTATTTACATGGTATGAATTTAGTATTGAATAAAAATTAGATAAATTAGTTATGTTGATTATTAAGTATGAGCAGACAATATCTAACTACTAATAATTGTGCAGTACGCTTTTTATTATGTTACATACATGTTATTTCTGGAAATTAAATATTACTTTTTTGTATCGGGATGACAGGATTCGAACCTGTGACATCCTGCTCCCAAAGCAGGCGCGCTACCAAGCTGCGCTACATCCCGTAGTATCACCTTTTGTATTATAACTAATTTTTCTTAATTAGGGTACCAAAACATTCCTTTTATTCCTTCTGGTTCAATTACGAATCCTAAACGACAGTAAAAATCAACTACTTGAGGATCCGCAAAAAGTGTAATATTACTAATATCTTCATTTTTTAAATGTCTGATCATATAGCTTATCATTCCTTTGCCTAATCCTTGACTTTGAAATCTAGGATGAATAACTACATCCCAAATAGTTGCATTAAATGCATGATCTGAAGTTGCGCGAGCAAATCCAATTAGACGTCGCTGGTTTTTTCTAATTTCCCATGCAGAAACTATTATGAAACTGTTTTTTAGCGCTCTTTGGATCTTTCGAAGAGGACGACGGCTCCATCCTACAGAATCGCAAAGTTCTTCTAAATCATGTAAATCAATTTTTCTTTCTTTTGTAAAGAAAATACGAGATTGGACTGTGTTCTTTTTTCTCAAATTTATTTTTTTCGATAACGAGGTGGATTTAGTCTCAATATTTGAATTGATATTATTAAACAATCGTTTCTAAAAGAACATTAAACGGGAAATAAAGCTTTATTTTAAGTAAGTATCTAACGCAAAATTAATAATCTATAGTAACAACTTTTAGTTTATTAATTTAAGAATATTTCAATAGTATTCTGTAATATCTTTATACCATAAAATTGATTTTATGGTACAAAACATCTATCTTTTATAAATAATAGTAGTGAACACCTACATAAGTAATATTGATATTACAGTGTGAATATAAGCAAAATCTTTTTTAACAGTAATCAAATATCGATTAAGCTAAGATAAAAACGCTTTTTCTGGCGAATACTAAATATATAGTTCTTAATGTAAAATAATTTATATTATCTTTATTTAAGGATATGAAATTACGCTAATTTGTAAAAATATTTTGAGTAATTATTTAATAGCGTCTTAAATAAAATTCTAAGAATGTAAAGTCAGCAATATGTTAATAATCAATCCTTGTAAAAAGACGTTTTTTATAATCTATTTTTTATAAAAATATGATATCGTAATGGACAATAAATATAATTACTATATTTTTAAGAATTAATATGAAACATTTTAAAGAAGAATGGATCGAAGACTGGTGTGAGCAAAATGGTTGGACTGATTTAACAAGAGAAAGTCAAACTAGCTATTGGGCTTTTCCCCCTAGTGCAGTGATGCCAGAACCCATACCTTTTAATGTGTTACAGTCGATCAAAAACAATAATGGATTTTGTTCTGAAGAAAAACTTTGGTTATTTTCAGCTATTACAATTTCACTAGTATCTGTTTTTCTAAGTTATTGGATTAAAAGCCCTGTACCAGCACTTTTAGCTTTCGCCTTTGATGCTTTCATTTTTGCTAACTTAGAATTTGAAGAATTTTGATGAATCCAGATTTAATTAAATCCTAGAAAAATTATTCAGCTCTGTTAATTTTTGTCTCCGACAGTTTCAATATTAAAATTTTTCTGCAAATTTTAATCGAATACTTATTTGTTTATTCTTACTATTTTCAATAAAAACAGACAGATCTTAATCTGTCTGTTTTTAAAAACTAATTAACTTGTTTTTAAACAATTTTAAAAGTTCATATCAGCTGCTTGAACTCGTTCTACTTGCTTCTTCTTAATAACTAAGAGAATTTGTACTAACATTATTCCAGCTAGGAAAAGCATTAGACCTTTTATACGATCTGGATTTTGTAAAACAACTTCCGTATCTTTTTGTCCAAAGCCACCTACATTTGGATTGTTAGTTAGAGGTTGTCCAGCTTCAACTTCATTTCCTTCGGAAACAATTAGTTCAGGCCCTGCAGGTATTTTTTCCTCAATGTTGCCGTCAGAAGTAGCAATAGTTACGTTATGTCCACCATCTTCTTGATCGATAATTTGAGTAATATTTCCTGCTTGTGAAGCTTTGAAAACATTATTGTTACTTAATTGTCCAGTTGGATATACTTGTCCACGACCACGATTAGCACCTAGATGAACTTGATACTTGCCGAAATGGATATTTTTATCAACAGCAGGACTAGGAGATAATACTGGAAAAATAATTTCCTGATATTCTTCTCCAGGCAGAGGACCTACAAGAACAACATTTTCTTGATCTTCACGATAGCTTTGAAAGAAGACACTACCCATTTCTTCTTTAAGTTCTTCAGAGATTCGTTCAGGAGGAGCAATTTTAAAACCTTCTGGTAACATTAAAACAGCTCCTACATTAAGTCCTCCTTTAGAACCATCCCCAAGTATCTGTTGTGAATTTAGATCATAAGGAATTTTAACAACAGCTTTAAAAACTGTGTCAGGTAAAACGGAATGTGGGATTTCTACTTCAGCAGGTTTTTGTCCTAGATGGCAGTTAGCACAGACAATTTTTCCTGTAGCTTCTCTAGGAGTCTCTGGAGCAGTTTCTTGGGCCCAAAAGGGATAAGCAGTTGCAGTTTGAGTAAAAACAAAACAATTACAAATCAGCAAAACAATTGTCGTCACTCCTAATAAAAATGACTTTAGTAAAGTTTGCTTACCTGTAGACCAAATTGCCGAAAAATCGGATATTCTCATTGCTCAGTCAAATTATATAATTCTTAAACAGTAAAATGGAAACTTAAATTTAAGTCCACCATGGAGATTTGTCAGTACGAAAATCAGTTTCTGCCCAGTTAGAGAACATGACTTTATCATCTTCGTCCACATTAACGTGAGCTAATGCTAGTGAAAGAGGAGCAGGACCACGAACTACTTTACCTCTGGCATCGTACTGAGAGCCGTGACAAGGACAAATAAATTTATCTTCGCCAGCATTCCAAGGAACAACACAACCTAAATGGGTACAAACAGCATTAATACCATAACTTGAAATCGTGTTATCTCCTTCAATAACAAGATACGTAGGATCACCTTTTAAACCCTGGCTTAAAACACGGTCACCTACTTTATGGCTGGAAATAAATTCAGTAGCAACGATATCATTTCCTAAAGCATCTTTAGCAACAATACCACCACCACTCCCTCCACTAGAAGGAGGAACAAAGTATTTAACTACAGGATATAGTGCGCCAGCAGCTACTCCTGTAATTGTTCCAAAAGTGAGTAAGTTCATAAATTGGCGACGTCCCATATCGGGGACATCTGATGAACCAGATACTTGTGTCATAACATTTTTTAGATGATCTAGGTTAATTTGTAGATTGAGAGATTAATCTCAATAACGCTTTAGGTAGTACGCTATAAGAAAATATAGTGATGAACATACCTTTTAGAAAGATAAAGTTACCAAAATCTTCATATAAATAAATTAAAGACTTTTAGTAATTTACTAGCCCATATTAAATTATGGCAGAAATTGTTGACAATGTATAAGGTACTTTTAAGGAAACCAAATATTTATATAAAGATTTTTGATCTTAATTTATCCTCTTAAAACATTTTATTGAAGATTATACTCTTACCTTTAAATACTTTATATGTTGAATTTATAAGAAAGAGTATAATTAATTTGGTTATGAAAGATTAGATAAAAGATTAGCAGTTTTAATTTGTAAATTAATTTTTTTGGGTAACAACTTCTGCTTAGTGTCTAGTAGAAGTTCATTAAGTGTCATGTACTATATTTATAAAAAAAATTTAAAGGACCAAAATAATTTTTTTATAGATAACGAAATATTGTTAAGATTGGTTTTAGAAAATAACTTCAAGATTCTCATGTAAGTGATATTTCAAAATAACAACTAGATTCTTTAACAGATCACTAATTACAATTTTTCTTCTAAAGAAGAAACAAAAAAAATAAACTAAATATTAAACTAATAAAGCCTAGGTTTATGAAATCTTCACTTATCATTTTATATCATCGTGAACCTCATGATGAAGTGATTGAAAACGGTACTATAAGGTATATTCCTCATAAGAGTCCTAATGGCATTATTCCAACCTTAAAAAGTTTTTTTGCTAATAATTTTCAAGGAACTTGGATAGCCTGGAAGCAAGTCTCAGAAAAGCAGAGAAGTGATTTTAGTGAAAAAGTAAGTGTGGAAAATGATGAAAATTATCATGTCTTTCGTATACCTTTGAGTCCTGAACAAGTAAAAAGCTTTTATTATATAACCTCGAAAGAGGCTTTTTGGCCTATACTTCACTCTTTCCCCTATCACTTTACTAGCAAATCTTCAAATTGGAGTAATTTTGTAGAGATCAATTGCCTTTTTGCTGAAGCTGCTTGTAAATATGCAAGAGATGACACCTTAATTTGGATACATGACTATAATCTATGGCTAGTCCCCTATTTCATAAGACAAAAAAAGCCAAATATTCGTATTGCTTTTTTTCATCATACACCTTTTCCTCCTGCAGATATTTTTAATATTCTTCCTTGGAGAGAGTCAATTATAGACAGTTTACTTAGCTGTGATTTAGTAGGCTTTCATATTCCCCGCTATTCTGAAAACTTTATTAATACCATTCAAAGTTTACGTTCTATTGATATTGTAGAAAAGAAACAAGTTCCAAAACACCTAACTTCCATGGGGACTGCTTTAGCACAACGAGAATTTACAACTAAAATAAAGTGTAATAACCAAATTATTAAAATTGATGCATTTCCAGTAGGAACTAATCCAAAAGATATTTTACAGGTTTTGTACTCTGAATATGCAGTAAAAAGATTCAGAAAAATTAAAGAAAGTTTTCATGGCTGCAAAACAATCATCGCAGCTGGACGAGTTGATTATGTTAAAGGAAATACTCAAAAGCTAGAAGCTTTTGATCGTTTATTAAAACGTCGTCCTGAATTACATGGAAAAATTAAATTTGTACTTACCTGTGTACGAGCAGCTACTGAAATTAGGATATATAAAGAAGCACAAAATCAAATCGAGCAATTGGTAGGTGCAATTAATGGTAATTACTCTAGCTCAAGTTGGACACCAGTTACATTATTTACTGAACCTGTTTCTCTATTAGATTTATTTTGTTATTACAAAGCTGCTGATATCTGCTGGACAACACCTCTAAGAGATGGACTAAATCTTGTTGCGAAAGAATATATTATCGCCCATGAAGGGGTTAACGGTGTACTGATATTATCAGAATTTGTCGGAGCAGCTATTGAATTACCTCAAGCGATTTTAGTAAATCCTTATTCATCTGAATTAATGGATCAAGCTATTGACGAGGCTTTAGGCATGCCTGAAGAAGAACAAAGAGAAAAAATGGCTAAAATGTATGAAATTGTTAGTACCTATGATGTTCAATATTGGGCAAATCGTTTTTTACATCACTTTAGCAATAATCTTAAAGCGTGAATACATATTGGCGTATTGACTATACTGCTTGACGTATTTAATTGAATATTTATATTATCTCTGCCATGTAATAGAAACTAAGCGTCTATAGGATATGAATATAATTTGAATTTTACATGATAGAGAATATATACTAGATTTAGTGTTTGTCTAGTTTATTATGTCTATTTCAAAATCTATTATTCGTAAGTCTCTTAGTACAAATCTTCGAGAACAACCAATTAAAGAAAAATCAAATAAAGATATTGTGTGTTTACACTGCAAAAGAACTACTAGTAATAATGTTAAATGTAAAGGTATTTGTGTTTCAGATAGTGATTATTAAGTAAAGTTTATCTTTTAAGTAAATTTTATTTTAAAATAGGCTAGCTACAGGTGATTACATGAATTTACTAAAAATATAAATTAATATAAAAAATATTTTTGTACAAAATTACAACCCAGGTATGTACTTTTTTTCATATTATATAATAATTAAGAAAATGATTAGTTTTATAGTAGTGCTTAAAACATATAAATTAATAATAAAAGTGTCTTTACAAAACTTTTATCGTATCTATTCGTTTTAAAAAAAACTTTGATTATCTTAATTTTTATTCTTAAATTCTGCCTTCTATTTAGTATTTTTATTGAAACAAATCTTTTAAAGTAATTGCTTTGTCTTTTAAAATTTCACGATATCTATAGAACATTCTAGTATTTTGAAAAGTCTTAAATATATAAATTAATATTTATGAGTATAAACTTTATATGTTTTATTTGCTTTTTGTCCTAATTATCTAATTTAATGTAAATTTGTTACAAAAATAATTAATTTTTACAAACTTTTTGCCATATTTTTATTATTTATAAACTATATAAACTCTTATGAAATTTGATCCTTTTTCTTCTAATGATATTCGTAATGCTATTAGCAATTCTGATGTTTTCAATTTTAAGTTACCTAATCCAGAAGATATTGGAATTGAAGAAATAGATTTTCAAAAACAATTGAACATGGTGTGGGAAGTTTGTGATCATTTTGATTTACAAACAGATATTTGGCGAGGCAGAATTTTAAGAGCAGCTCGTGATCGCGAAAAAAAACAAGGTGACAATGTAAAAATAGGATTTATACATTGGTTGAAAGAACGCGAGATTTCAAAAAATCAAGCTTATAGATTAATTCAGTTGGCAGAAAGTGCTGATAAACTTCTTGAGGAAGGAGATCTATCTATTGATTCCATTAATAATTTTAGTAAGCGTGCTTTTATAGAAACAGCGAAGTCAAAAACAGAAGTACAAAAAATAATTAGTGAAGCGGCAAACAATGGTGACCATATTACTTGCAGAGAAGTTAAACAACTATCAGATGAATGGAATGCTATGAGTTCTGATTTGTTGCCCAATACAATTAAAGAAAAAATTGAGCAGGGAGTATTAATGTCTCATCATGTAGCGCCGCTAGTTCAAGCGATGGAAAATTTACCTGATTTTCACTTAAAGACTATTCAAAAAGAAATTTTTAAAAACTCTGAAATAGATAATATTAAACTATTAACTGCAGATTCAAAGACCTTGATTCAGTATTTAAATGTTACTGAACAACTGCAAACTTTAAAAAATGCAGAAGTTGTTCTCAATATGGAGATGGTATTAGAAGAATCAATAAGATTAGAATGTCTGAATACTACATTGGATTTGGTTAAGCAAGCTTCTCATCTGGAGCAAATAGCAGTAAAGTTTTACATGGCTTGGAAACGTTTAGGCAATATTTCAGAAAAATTATACATAAATTCCGGAGAAAGTAGCCCTAATCTAAGAGCTATGCTGACATCTCTAGAATCATTAAGTGGAGAAATTGTAGAAGTACCACTCAACGAATTAAAAGATAAGGTTATTAAATTAGGTGTTCTTAATGAATAAGTAATATTAAAATTATCTGACAATTCTAATATTAAGAACTACTAAATGTACTTAACCATAGAATATATTTGTAATTACAAATATATTCTATGGTTAAAACTAAATAAGTTAAAGCATCTTTGACTTAAGAAAAAGACACTTTAACTTATTTTTTTATGCCAGGAGGCGGGCTTGAACCGCCGACACGAGGATTTTCAGTCCACTGCTCTACCAACTGAGCTATCCCGGCATAAGATTTATTTGTGTGGCATTGATAATAATAGCAAATTTTTTTCCCTGTTGCAATAATATTTATAATTTTTTATGTATAAAAATATTTTCTAGAGTTTTAAAGATCAAACATAAGCTAGAGATATAAGAAAATAGACCTTACAATATTAAAAAAAGGGAATATGTAGTTATTACTAATAGTTAAGCTTCCATAAATATATTATGATTAAAATCAAGTAAATTTTTATCATGAATATCTAAGAATATTAAATTTGGGCATAAAGCGATGATAATATCACGTAAATAAGACGTAATATTAATATCTCAATAAGGTTTTAAAAGTTTATTTTTTTAATGAATTAGTAATTATGCTTATTGTGATTAATGAATTTATAACTTTTTATGATGGGTTCCTCTAATTAGAAACGTTTCTTATTGTAAATTTAGAAGTAAGACTAAAGTCATTTTATTGGATTAATATTATGAATGGAGACAAAATTGGCACAGAGAATAATGATTGGATAAGACAACTGGTGCTTATGGGTATTGGTACGACTTCAATGGCTGCTGAAAAATTAAAAGAAGCCAGCGAAGAATGGGTGAAAGAAGGTAAAATCAACCCTGATCAGGCTCAAAGTTTTGTTGATGAACTTTTAGGTCAAATAAAAGTTGGACAAAATAATTTTGAAATAAATATGGAAAGAGAGATTAGGAATATCCTAAGAGATTTAGGTGTTCCAAGGCAGGCAGAGATAGATGAATTAAGAGGAAGGATTGATAGATTAGAACATCAAATTAGAGATTTAGAAAATAAATCATGGCGTTAAAAAGAATTAAACTATTAATAATAGCTACATACAACAAAACTATTATTAATAGTTTTGTTGTATGTAAGTCATATATCTATAATTAATTTTTATTTTCAATAAAATTAACCTTAATAATTCAAGGATTTATTAGTTTAATAACTTTTCAAAACAACATATATATTTATAATGTATTTAATATTGTTAATAGGTGGCTGAAAAATATGAACTTAGAAAAAACTATTACCACTACTTCAGGATTGCAATATATTGATATTAGAGAGGGGGAAGGAGTTGAACCTAAGGCTGGACAATTTGTCTCTGTTCACTATGTGGGTACTCTTGAAAATGGTAAAAAATTTGATAGCTCTTACGATCGTAAACAACCTTTCTCTTTTAAAATAGGTGTTGGACAGGTAATTAAAGGTTGGGATGAAGGAGTCTCTTCTATGAAGGTTGGAAGTCAAAGAAAATTAATTATCCCATCTAATTTAGGATATGGATCAAGAGGAGCAGGAAATGTTATTCCTCCTAATTCTGTATTGATTTTTAATATTGAATTATTAAGCATAGAATAATTGTGAAAGTATTTATCAAGATTAGAACAAGAGTAATTTCTACTAGTTATTCGAATCTTGATTTAATATTTTCAACCTACAAAGGTATTGAGCTATTAATTAAGCGATCTTAAAATATAAAAGTCATGTAAAATTATTTGCAAAGTATTAAATCAATTATTCTGTAATAGAAAATAATAGTAATGATTGTTTACCAAAAATCATAAATTAAGCTAGAATGATTTAACTTATAATCATATAAATGATATTGATTACCTTGATAGATTTAATTGTTAAGATAACTTGTTCTAGTTTTAGCTTTAACTGACACTGATAAAGCATAACTAAATTCTTATCATATACTTCTATCCAAGATACGAGTAAAATTATGCAATTTTCCAAAATATTAATTGCCAACCGCGGGGAAATAGCTTTACGAATTTTACATAGCTGTGAAGAACTTGGTATTAAAACAGTAGCTGTTCATTCTACAATAGACAATCAATCACTTCATGTTCAATTAGCTGATGAAAGTATTTGTATTGGTCCACCTTCAAGTAGTAAAAGTTATTTAAATATTCCTAATATTATTTCAGCTGCCTTAATTCACAATGCCACAGCTATTCATCCTGGTTATGGATTTTTATCTGAAAATGCGAGATTTGCAGAAATCTGTGCTGATCATAAAATAGTATTTATTGGTCCTTCTCCTGAAGTTATTGACGCTATGGGAGATAAATCAACTGCAAAAAAAACAATGCAGAAAGCTGGGGTTCCAACTATACCTGGAAGCTGGGGATTGTTAGAGAGTAAAGAAAATGCGCTAAGTATTGCTCGCGATATCGGTTATCCTGTAATTATCAAAGCTACAGCAGGCGGTGGTGGAAAAGGAATGCGTTTGGTAAGAGAAGAAAGTGAATTTCCTAGACTATTTCAAATAGCACAAAGAGAGGCAGAAGCATTTTTTGGCAATCCCAGCGTTTATCTAGAAAAATTTATTGAAAATCCACGCCATATTGAGTTTCAAATTCTAGCAGATAGCTATGGAAACGTTATTCATTTAGGAGAAAGAGATTGTTCCATTCAACGTCGACATCAAAAACTGTTGGAAGAAGCTCCTAGTCCTTTTTTAACTCTCCAACTTAGGAAGAAGATGGGAGATGCAGCTATTAAAGCTGCAAAATCTATAAATTATGTTGGAGCTGGTACTATTGAGTTTTTAGTAGATAGTCAAAGCAATTTTTATTTTATGGAAATGAATACCCGTATTCAAGTAGAACATCCGATAACAGAAATGATTACAGGATTAGACTTGATTACGGAGCAAATTTCTATTGCTCAGGGAGAAAAGTTAAAACTGAAGCAGAGCGATATTGTATTAAAAGGTCATTCGATAGAATGCCGTATTAATGCTGAAGATCCGAACTTAAATTTTCGTCCTCATCCTGGTAAGATAAGCGGATATCTTCCTCCTGGAGGGCCAGGGGTTAGAATGGACTCTCATATCTATACTGATTATGAAGTTCCTCCATATTATGATTCTTTAATCGGAAAATTGATCGTTTGGGGACCAGATCGTCTAACTGCTATTAGAAGAATGAAAAGAGCATTAAAAGAATGTGCTATTACTGGAGTACCAACCACAATTGACTTTCATAAAAAAGTAATAGAAGTGCCAGCGTTTCTAGCAGGAGAAACATATACTAACTTTATTGAAGAAAATATAATCAATAATTAAATAAATTGTTAAAACATTAAAAATATATAAAAAAGATTACACCTATTTCTTAATGATTTTTGTTGTTATAAATCTATTATTTATATATTGAAAAACTAACTTTTTACTTGTATATTTAATTAATAGTATAAAAAACTATCATTTTTTAGCTTTTATGTTAGCGGGAAAAAAATAGTAAAGGTCTCTTCTCTTCTTGAACGTTGACGGATAATTAATTTACCACCTAAACGATGAAAAAGATTTTTTGTCACATCCAAATTTAAGCTAACGCTACCTGTCTCAGGCTGTAACATTAGTACTTGTCCTAGAGATTCGAGAGGGTTGTGTCGTCCATAAGATTCTGTTTGAAATTGTAACTTCAATTGATGTCCAGCAGTACTAACCTGAATCCTTATCAAGCCTTGACCAGAAAGGCTTCGAGTACATTTTTCAATTAAAGATGTTAAAACTTTATCTAGCATTTGAGGATCACTAACTACTTGAGGCAATGTTTTAGGCAATCCTATATCAAGATCTATATTTCGACGTTGTGCCTGTTTTTTCCATCGAGGAATACATCTATTCAACAAACTCTCCAAAGAAGTTTTAACTAATTCAACAGAAGAATTCTGGTATTTTTTACTTTTTAATTCAGTAGCTCGGAAAATTAATTCCATTCTATTAATTTGTTCGCTACATTCTTGATCTATATTTTCTAATAATTGAGTTATTTTTGGTTCTAAATCTTGGTATTTAAGCAATAATCTTGTCATTGTTCGAATACTTGTTAGAGGTGTAAGAACTTCATGACTTAGTGCTCGAAGTAAATCTAGATCATTTGCTTTTTCAACATTTGCAACATTAAGAGAAATGTCTTTAGGTAAATGATTATTTTCGCTTACTACATCTGAGTCCTTATTGTACGAATTTTTTTTATAAATTATTGTTGATACGGAAGTAAAATTATGGAGTAGTAAACGACTAAATTCTTCAATAATTTGGTAACGAGGAAAGATAGGCATAAATCTTTGAACTAATTGATCTAGTTCAAATAATTGAGAATAGCTTAATGTATTGAGACCAAAACGTAATCTTAGCCATCCTCTATAATTGATTTCTGGATTAAATGTGAATTGAAATGTAGGAAAGCCTAGAGAATTCTCTCCTAAGACTATCATTAAAGAAAAATGAGAAGTTAATATTAAACAAAATTGCTCAGATGCAAGAGGATCTTGTGGAAGTATTGGTAACTCCATTACTCTTGAAATATTATGATGAATCTGGTTAGAGCAATTTATATCTGCAGGAAGTTTAAATTGCTTCCATAAATTAAGTGTATTAGTTTGTAAAGTAAAAATACCAGTATGTAAAATTTTTATAAGGGCAGGATGACACAGAATTGGGGTTGGAGCTGATAAGATTAATCCTTGATAATTTTCTTTGCTAACTACAGTTGTTTCTAAATAAGATAAAAGTAATGTCTCTAAAGCAGAAATTGAACTAACCCATTTTCCTTGTGCTTCTATACGTGCCTGCTTAATATCAATAGTATGTGATTGAAATAAATGAGGTGCAGTTTTTATCCTACTACAGTCATTCATAATCTTACTAAGATTATCTAATGAAGTCTTAGGAGCATCTAAAAGTCTCTCTTGATTTAATTCTTTGACTCTCATACTTTTACTATTATAAAGAAAGTTATAAGGTAGACATATTACAGAAACTTATAATAAAAAGGAAATTTACTTTTGTTAAAGTTCTATACTAGCTATAAATTTGAGGTTTTTATCAAAAAAATAAGATTTTAGCTAGACAAAAAATTAAGTAATTACCTGATTAAGAATATAATGCAAACGATCATAATCATCCTTTAATAAGATGCCTAGGGCTCTACCAATATGAACTAACCAATTTTTGTCAGACTTTTTTAGTAGATATATATTTCTTATGGAGGCTATAATTAAAGCATCTACTGGAGCTTCTTTAACTTGTAATAGAATTCTTAAAAAATCAAATTTTTTACTAAAATTAATAATCTCCTTCTCTTGACATCTATAAACTGCTTGATGAATTTGAGGAGGACGAGGTGGTAAATATTGATGATACACTTCTGAATCATCTTGGGTCATGAAAGAATTTTTAAAACCAACAATTGTTGCTTTAAATTCTGTTTTAAGCATAGCAAAAATTTGTGGCTGCTGTTCTCGCAATTCTGCTAAAGATAATCCTAATGCTCTAGTATGATGTACAGAATCTATAGAAGTAGTAGTTGCATAAGTAACAACGGCTAAAATTGTATTTCCTGACTCTTCATCTAAAGACTTTACCAAACTTCCAAACGGAGGCATTATAGGAAAACTTAAATCTTTAGTTTCTAAACATTGAGCAAAGAATTGTGTCGTTGATGTTTCTATTACTTCTGCAATATAATCTGATTCAATCATTTTGATGTTAAATTGCTAGGTTAGGTTCGAGAAAAAGCCATAACCTAAACAACAATAGTTATGATGTACTTAATAAGCTTTTTTATTTTATGATCTTATTAAAAAGTTTTTTATATTAGATTTAAGATTATAGTAATCTAAAAAACATATATCTGAAGTTTGTCAAACTATAATTTCAGAAATTCTGTTTTTATGCAAAATCTTTACTCAGTTCTAAAAAATATAATGAGTGTTGGTAAGATTTCTTATAAACTTAAATTCTGATATATCTAAACTATATGACTACTTTTTCTCTTTCACTTTAGTTTTAGGAATAATTGCCTCAATTTCAGATAAAGGAAAAGTAACTAATTTACTCCAATTTCCTCCTTCAAATAAAACAGCAGCTTTTCCATCACTAACTCTTTGTACTAAGCCTTCAAAACAATAGTAGATATCGTCAGAATTAATAATTTTTACAGTTGTTCCTGGTAAGATTAGCATTGCTTTTTCGTAATATACTAGTTCATATATATATTAGCAGATTAGATTTCAACTCAGCTTTAAGTTGAAATTTTTTAATTTATATTATTGCCAACTTGATTCGAATATTAATTAATATTATTGATTTAATATGTTAACTATTACAAATTATTCTTCATACAATATTCTATAAAGATATATAGCTAAGAATAAATATATTTTAAGTAATATCTTAATTTATACAAAAGATTAGTTTTTTTAAACAATAATCCGAATGCTTACATTAGTGTCATAAAATATTATTTATCTTAATTAGCTATTTTTTCTCTATCAACTCATCTTTTCATTAGCATATTACTTTAAGAGTCTTTTATTAGGTATGGTAGTTTTATTATGTCTATTCCACCGATTGTTTTAACATTAATAATTCTATTTTCAGCTCTAATTAGTTTTATTTTTGAGTTTTTTCCTGCGGATACTACAGCAATTGGTATCACAGTTGTATTGATTGTATGTGGATTAGTAACTCCTGAAGAAGGTACATCTGGTTTTAGTAACTCTGCAACTATTACTGTTATGGCTATGTTTATTTTAAGTGGTGGAATTACCAGAACTGGAGGACTACAAGTTGTTAGAGATCTTTTATTTCAGATTGGAGGGAAAAACTTAAATAAACAGATTGCTCTTATAGGTATTATGGTAGGCTCTATTAGCGCTTTTATTAATAATACTGCAGTTGTTGCTGTTTTTTTGCCGATCATAGAAGCTTTTGGGAAAAAACAAAAAATTTTTCTATCAAAGCTACTAATTCCGCTTTCTTATACGGCTATTTTAGGTGGAGCTATTACTACAATTGGAACTTCTACTAATATATTGGCAAGTGGCTTGTCTAAGCAGCTAGGTTATGGAGAGTTTGGGATATTTTTAATTACCCCTATCGGAATTCCAATATTTATTATTGGATTAACCTATTTAACTTTTTTCAGCCCTCAAATACTACCAAATGATAAATCAAGTAGTAATGATGGATTTAATGTTGATTATGGAATGAAAGACTACGTTAGTGAAATTATTATTACTCCACGTTCTAATTTAGTTGGACAGAGTTTACGCCAAAGTAAAATTCAAAGAAAGTTTGACATTGATGTATTAGAAATAATTCATAATAATATTCACTTTCCACAACCTTTAGCTGATAGGATTTTGTCATTAGGAGACATATTACTAGTTCGTGGAAGCAAAGAAGATTTATTACAGATTAGAGATGAAAAAGGAGTTGATATTTTAGCTAATATTAAATTTCATAAAAGGCAATTCAAAGATGAAGTTAATTACAGAGAAGATAAAATAGCTGAAGTTCTTATACTATCTAATTCACGTTTAATAGGATCTACATTGAAAGATTTACGTTTTCGCCAGAGATATAATGCTACTGTAATCGCTATTCGTAGGGGAGAAGAATTATTAAGAACAAGATTAGGTAAAGTACGTTTGAAGTTTGGAGATTTATTATTAGTTCAGGGACCAAAAGAAAGTTTTATTGGATTACAGACAACAAGAGAATTACTAGTTCTTGAGGAAAGGGATATCGAAACTTTAAGACAAAATAAAGCTTACATAGCTATTTTAATTATTTTTGGAGTTGTTACTATTGCTGCGTTAGAAATATTACCAATTTTAGTCAGTAGTTTAGTAGGTGTTATGTTAATGATTTTTACTGGATGCCTTAAGCCTGGAGAAATTTATGGGACAGTACGTTGGGATATCATCTTTTTATTAGCAGGATTAATTCCTTTAGGTATTGCTATGGAAAAATCAGGGACTAATTATTGGATAGCGCAGCATATCATTAATATGGGACACTATATCCCTGGATATTTAGTGTTGGTTATTTTTTATTTTGTTACTGCTCTATTTACTGAAATACTTTCAAACAATACATCTGTTTTGTTAATGTTACCAGTTGCTGTTGAGGTGGCGGAAGGCTTTGGATTTAATCCTATTTCGTTTATGCTAGTAGTTATGTTCGCAGCTTCTAATAGCTTTATTACACCTATAGGATACCAAACAAATACTATGGTTTATGTACCTGGAGGATATCGTTTTTTAGACTTTACTCGTGTAGGATTACCTCTAACCTTGATGTTTACTTTTCTAGTACCATTTCTTGTTAAATCTATATACGGAATATAATGCTACAAGTTAATAATATTATAGAAAATAACTTTCTATCCTAAAGAATTATCTTAAAATTCTCTTGTACCAAAAAACTATTTATAACACTTAAACTGTTGCCGGAATATGCTTAAGTCAATATTTCTAGAGTAGACAAATAATTATCATATTCCAAAGTTTTTACTAGAAATTTAATGATAAGATATCCAAAATAAAAATAATTATTCTAAAAGTTTTAAATTCAGATTTCTTTAGCAATATGTGGAAAAAAAAACTTCTCAATCCCGTTGGCAGAATCTAATAAAAGAAAAAAAGCATAGTTTACAAATTTTCGAAAAAAGGACAAATAATTTAACTATTGGTCAGAGAAATCAACCTTTTTTAATAATGCTGTTTATCAGTTTTATTTTATTAGGTACTATAGGAAGTCGTTTGTTCTTTTTACAGTTAATAGAAGGAGAAAGCTATAGAAATAAAGCTGAGAAAAATAGCGTCCGCATAATGCCAAAACCACCTATCAGAGGTAATATATATGATACAAAAGGACGTATTCTAGCTTCAACTCGTTTCACTCATTCAGCCTATTTATGGCCTATTGTTATTAGTAAATCTAGTTGGCCTGAAAACAGAAAATACTTAGCAAAATTACTTGCTCTTCCTGAAAAAAGTATTGAAGCAAAAATTAGTGAAAGTAAAAATAAAAAAATAGGATATTCTTCTCCAACTTTAATTAGAATTGCTAGTCGTTTAAATCCTGCTCAAATAACCGAATTAGAAGAGTTCAAAACGAAACTCAATGGACTAGAAATAGATGTTGAAAGTATTCGCAATTATCCTAATAAAGAAATAGCTGCTCATATATTAGGATACACTGGAGAGTTAAGCAGTGAAGAATTACAAAAGAGGAATACTGACGGTTATCGTTTAGGTGATTCTGTTGGAAGAATGGGAATTGAGGCTGCTTATGAAAAAAAATTAAGGGGTGAGTGGGGTGGTATTGAACTAGAAATAAATGGTACAGGAAGAATAACAAAAATATTAGGACGTAAAGTAGCAAAATCAGGACAAGATATTACTCTTACTCTTGATCTTGATATACAAAAGGCTGCTGAAGTAGCTTTGAAAAAACACACAGGAGCTATTGTTGTTATTAAGCCACATACCGGAGAAGTTTTAGCAATGGCTAGTAGCCCAACTTTCGATCCTAATTTTTTTTCAACTCCAATTGCTCCCAAAGTTTGGGGACAATTACAATCGAAAAATAAATCTTTCGTTAATCGAGCTTTGCAAAGTTTTCCTCCTGCCTCTACTTTTAAAATAGTCACAGCTACTGCAGGTATGGAGTTAGAGAAATATCCTTCAAATACTATTCTCCAAACTTTTCCTTATTTAAATGTAAAAGGGGAAAGTTTTAAAGAGTGGGATAAACTAGGATTTGGAAAAACAGGTTATATAAAAGCTTTAGCATTAGGGAGCAACGCTTTTTATAGACAAATTGGCCTCAAAGTAGGAGAAAATACTTTAGCTAAATATGCCAACCTTTATGGTTTTGGCTCAAAAACAGGGATTGAGCTAGAAGAAGATTCGGGTTTAGTAGCAAACAAAATATGGAAACAAAAAAAATATCAAAAGAATTGGACTGAAAGAGATACAGTAAATATGTCTATTGGACAAGGCTTTACGAAAGCTACTCCTTTACAAATAGCTGTGATGTTTTCGATTTTAGCCAATGGTGGATATGCTATAAATCCTCATCTATTAAAAAAAGTTGATAATAAAGAATATATACAAAATCATGTAAATCTTAAAAATAGTACTATTCAAACTCTCAGAGAAGGTTTAAGAGCAGCGGTATTGTCGGGAACTGAAAAAACCTTAAAAACTTCAAATTTACCTCCTGTAGCTGGAAAAAGTGGTATTGTTGAAAAATTTTCCGACAAATCTTATGCTTGGTTTGGCGGATTTGCTCCTTATAGTAATCCAGAAGTTGTCGTCGTAGCTTTTATTAAATATTCTGATCAAGAAAAAGAATCTATCGCGGCACTAATAGTGCGTGAGGTTATGGAAACGTATTTTAAACATAATAGTTGATTTTTATCAAAAAGGAATAAAAATACAAGTACTAATTTAAACTAAAAATACTTAAAACATATTCTCCTTGATTGACTGAAAAATTAGTAGATAAATCAAAAATAAAACCATCTTTTTCTGCAGTGATATTGATAACTTCAGGTAAGTTACCATGTTTGTTAAAACTTATAATTTGATAAAGTCTGTCTCCTTCTTTTACTTGAGTTTTTAAGGATAATCTGTTTTGAATCATTCCCCCTGTTGGAGCATAGTAATTTTTTATTTTTTCGCGAGGTACTAATTCTATTTTAGTTTTGTTTAGAGAATAATCGTATAGTTTCAATATTTCTTTTTGTACTAAATAATTTTTAATCCCTGAAAATCCGACACTTACTGACTTTGGCTCCATTTCCATCCCTGAGCCTAATTCTAATGTCCATGATTCACGATCAATTTCAATTTCTTTTCCTAATCTCTTAAACTCTTTTTGCAGTGCTAGCCAAGGCTTTAGAAAAGCTTCATCAAAACTATTTCCATTAAAGGTATCCATTAAAACCCCATAATTAAGTTTGAAGTATGCTGCATTCTCTTGTTGTGTCCCTGGAAAACTAAAGAGGTAATCTATGCATTTATTACTTGAGCTATGGATATCAATTAAATAATTAGCATCCATAGCGAGAGACTGTAGTTTATAACGATATTGTTCAAATAAAGGAGCACTACTAGAACTTTGAATTTTTTTAACGTGCTCAGAGAATACAATCTTTTGTTGTTTTAAAAAGTTTTTTTGTATTGTTAAATAATCAAAATTTAAATTATTTTTTACAAAATCTTCTAAGTCTGAAAGAACTTTTTCATAATCCCAAAATATTCTATTCCAGTCTTTACCATCATAACTATTAAAACGTCCTGATGAAAAAAAGTGATTCCTTTGGTTTGTTCCTAATGGATTACATACTGGGACTAACCATATTTCTCCATTAACTTGACTTTTGTTTAGGGTAGATAAGAAATTGATTAATTGGTGAATTACTGCATTACCTACAATTTCTGAACCATGTAAATTAGACTGAATATAAACTTTTTTATCGCTTTTTTGACCGATAAATTTATATATTTGGATAGATATTTCGTCCCCAGAAGCAAGCTTAAATAAATTTAATATTTCAATATTTGGTTTCATTAAATTACTTATCAAAAACTAATTAGATAAATGCAAATAATTTTTAGTTCTCTATCTTATTGAGGATAACTCCTGCTAGACCGATAACATAATATATTCCTTAGTCTTATTTGTATGTTTCTATCCCATCACATGAACATACAAAATTTCTATCTCCGAAAGCATTATCAATGCGTCCAACCGATGGCCAAAATTTGTTCTTTTTTGTCCAAGGGGAAGGGTAGACAGCTTTTTCTCTTGAATAAGGTCGATTCCATTCATCACAAGCTATTTCTATTGCAGTATGAGGACAGTTCTTTAAAGGATTATTTATACGATCAATTTCACCATTTATAATCATTTTCACTTCATCATAGATAGTTATCATAGCATCACAGAAACGATCTAACTCTGATAAGTTTTCACTTTCAGTTGGTTCTATCATCATTGTTCCTACTACAGGCCAGGAGATTGTAGGCGCATGAAAACCAAAATCCATTAATCTTTTTGCAATATCTTCGACTTCTATTCCTGCTTTTTTCTTAAGAGGGCGAAGATCAATAATACATTCATGAGCTACATATCCAGAATCACCTTTGAATAAAATAGGATAGTAATTAGTTAAACGGTAAGCGATATAGTTAGCATTAAGAATAGCTATCTTTGTAGCTTGAGTTAAACCTTTACTTCCCATCATTACAATATACATCCAAGAAATTACTAAAATATTAGCACTGCCCCATGGAGTAGAAGATATTGATCCTATAGAATCAAGATTTTTTTCTCTAGAACCAGAAGGATTCATATATTTCTCTATATTGGTATCAGGAAGAAAGCGCATAAGATGAGACTTGACCCCAATAGGCCCTGCCCCTGGACCTCCTCCTCCGTGAGGAATACAAAAAGTTTTATGTAAATTTAAATGACAAACATCAGCTCCAATATCAGCAGGACGCATCAATCCAACTTGAGCATTCATATTAGCCCCATCCATATAAACTTGTCCACCATAATAGTGAATAATATTGCAAATATCTATAATGTGCCTTTCAAATACGCCATGAGTAGAAGGATAAGTAACCATTAGTGCAGCTAAGTTATGTTCATACATTTTAGCTTTTTGCTCCAAATCTAAAATGTCTATATTCCCATTTTTATCACATTTTATTACCACAACTTTCATGCCACACATTATTGCACTAGCAGGATTTGTCCCATGAGCAGATTCAGGAATTAAACATATATTTTTCTGAGTATCTCCACATGCTTGATGGTAACGACGAATTACATGTAATCCTGCATATTCACCTTGAGAACCTGCATTAGGCTGTAAAGAAATTGCGGCAAAACCTGTTATTTCTCCTAACCATTGTTCTAATTGTTGAAATAAAGTACTGTACCCTAGGGCTTGATCTAGAGGAACAAAAGGATGAATTTTATTAAACTCAGACCAGGTTACAGGGACCATCTCCGTAGTGGCATTCAGCTTCATAGTACATGATCCTAAAGGAATCATAGAAGTATTTAAAGCTAAATCTTTCTTTTCCAACTGATGTAAATATCTAATCAATTCATTTTCAGAATGATAACTACTAAAAATTGGATCTATGAGATATTTAGTAGTACGTCTTAGATCAGAAGGCAAATGAAAATTTGCTTTATTTATTATTTCTTCAATAGAAAACGGTAGGTTATCTTGTTGAGCAAAAATTTGCCAAAGTTCAATTATGTCATCAATAGTTGTGGTTTCATTTAAGCTGATGCTAATTACCCCTTTTTGAAGTAATCGCAAATTTATCTTTTTTTCTAATGTTGTTTGGATGATTTTATCCTGTTTGTCTTTATCTAAACTCACAGTAACCGTATCAAAAAATGGATTATTATTTACAACATAATTTAACTTTTCTAGTCCGTCTCTTAATATTACAGCTAGTTCATGTATTCTTAAAGAGATATTTTTTATGCCTTCGGATCCATGGTAAATAGCATACATTCCTGCAATTATTGCTAATAAAACTTGCGCAGTACAAATATTACTTGTTGCCTTCTCTCGTTTTATGTGCTGCTCTCTAGTTTGCAATGCTAATCTAAGAGCAGGGTTTCCTCGTATATCTTTAGAAACTCCAACGATACGACCTGGAATTTGCCTTTTGTATATTTCTTTTGTTGCAAAATATGCAGCATGAGGTCCACCATATCCTAAAGGTATTCCAAAACGTTGTGTAGTACCTATCGCAATATCAGCTCCAAATTCTCCAGGAGGAGTAATTAAGGATAAACTTAACAAATCAGCGGCAACGGTAACTAAAGCATTCTTGGCATGAATACTTTCAACAAAAGAACGATAGTCATATATTGAACCATCTGTGGCAGGGTACTGTAGTAGCGCGCCAAATACGTTATCGTCAGAATTAAAAGACCTATGATCATCCACAACAATTTTAATATTTAAGGGATTAGCACGAGTTTTAAGAACTTGTATAGTTTGTGGATGACATAAAGAAGAAACAAAAAAAATGTGAGCATTTTTATTTTTGCACAAACCATAACTCATACTCATTGCTTCAGCTGCAGCTGTCCCTTCGTCCAGGAGAGAAGCATTCGCAATTTCAAGTCCAGTTAGCTCAATTATCATTGTTTGATAGTTGATAAGAGCTTCTAATCTACCCTGTGAAATTTCTGCTTGATAAGGGGTATAAGACGTATACCAACTAGGGTTTTCTAAAATATTGCGCTGAATTACTTGAGGAATAATACAATCATGATATCCCATCCCAATATAAGAACGAAATATCTTATTTTTTGAAGCAATAGACTTTAATTGATTTAATGCCTCATATTCACTTCTAGGTTCTGGCAAGTTCAGATTACTTTTAAACCTTATATCGTGAGGTATTATTGCATCAATTAATTGATCTATATTAGAAAATCCTAGTATATTTGTTATGGTATCTATTTCCTGATCGTCCAATCCTATGTGTCGGCTAAGAAAATTATCAGCTGATGAAAAAATATGATTAAATTCTAATTTTTTTTTATTACTATTCTGAATATGGTCAGTAGCTAAGTTTTGATTAAGCATATTTATAAATATACATTATGTTTTTATGTAGTCTTTTAAGACTATTGTTTGAATAATTTAAAAATTTATATTACATAGATGAAATAAAAGGTTGAATTACGTTATTTTTGTATTTTGCTATGATGATAGCCTCTTGGCGTGATTATTAAATCCTTGTAAAAAAAAGTGCTATCACTACCAATTAGCACAGTAGTTAACATATCTATATAGTATTCTAACATTTCATCCAATGTTGTAAGTATTATGGTTTCATTTTTACGGTATGCACAACGAACCAAAGCTACTGGTGTATGTGGATTACGGTATTTTAAAAAGATGGTTTGAGCTGCAATAATTTGATGAATTCTGGTTTTTGATTTTGGATTGTAAATAGCCGTAACAAAATCTCCTTGAGCTGCGGCTTCTAAACGTTTTTTAATCACATTCCATGGTGTTAATAGATCACTCAAACTAATTGCACAAAAATCATGCATTAGAGGTGTGCCAACTCTTGCAGCTGCAGCCTGTAGAGCCGTAATTCCTGGAAAAATTTTGATATCAATAATATTATCTTTCTTGTGAGTATTTTCAAGCTTTTCCAAGACCAGACCTCCCATAGCATATATACCGCAGTCTCCTGATGATATTACTACAACATTTAGTCCCCATTGAGCTAATTTTATTGCTTTTTCAGCACGTTGTTCCTCTTCAGTAATAGGTAAATCTTCAATAATTTGTCCAGGGTGCAATAAAGTTTTTATAAGTTCTAAATATAAAGAATAGCCAACAATAGCATCAGCTTCAGTAATCGCTTTTTTTGCCGCAGGAGTTATTTGTTCTAAACTTCCGGGTCCTATCCCTACTAAATATAATTTTCCTTGTCTTCCTGTATACTCGATATCACTTTGAGCTATGGCAATAGTAACTGCATGATTATTAAACTTTATAATTTCTTTAGAGACTAAAAGAACAGTCTTGTTGTCAAAAAAATAATTGGAACTATAAATGGCAGAGGCTTCTGCTACGCTAGCAGTTCCTAATTCTTGCTTTACAATTGCTGAGGGATTAGGAACATTAACTTTATTTAAAGTTTTGACGGGGTAGGTGAATAAAGGTAACTGTTTTAATTGACAGTATTTAACAATACCAACTTCATCCTTTTTTAAATCAACAGACGCTATTCCAGCTATTGATTCTAATGCTAAATTATATCGGTTGAAAACTTTGGATATAGCATCAGAAATAAGTTTATAAGATGCTCCTCTCGTACATCCCACCCCTACCCATAATACTCGGGGATGCCATTGTATAGTAGAAATATTAGATTTTTGGTCTAAATGATACTTTTTAGGACTAATAATAATAGATGCCGCTGATGCTGATGTATGGGCTTTAATAGTATTTGATGAGTAAAAATTGAAATTATCACTATTTAAAAAGTTTTTCTTCCAAAAAGATGAACCTCCTTCTTGTATTATTTGAACAGTCTTTTGGCAAGCGATCGCATAACTTATATCTTTCCATTTCCCTGGTCCTTTGCGCCATCCAAAAGGAAGCCCTAATATATCAATGCCTGGTAAATCTAAAGTATTTGACACACCAGTGATAACCGGTTCTGCATTTAAATAACTCGCTATTAATTGAGTTAATTTATTCGCTCTACCTTGATGCCCACCACATAAACTAATAACAAATCTACCTTTTGGATCTACAACAATAATAGAGGGATCATAAGCCTTATTTCTTAACAATGGAGTAATAAGACGGATTACGGCTCCAGCTGACAGACAAAATATCAAAGCACGATTTTTAGGAAAGATATCAGTTAAATGATCTTTAAGAGGATCTTTATAATGACAAGTTCTTTCGTCAATTAAGGATAATTGTTCTGGCATGTAAAGTATTCCTTTTAAATCTTCACATAGAGGATACAAAAGATTACAAGCCTGAGTTGTAGTTCCAATTAATGCAACAGGATAGATAATATTAGAAGAATACATATAACATATTAGTTTTTTATAATTTGAACTTAAAGCTTTTAATATAAATCAAATATGGGTTAAGTTTTAAAGTAAATAATAAAATCATACATTTACTTTAAAAAATTATTCCAAGTTAATATTTTAGCTTGAGCAGAACTATAAGCTGGACTTTCTTCAGGAATTTTGTTGGCTACTTCAATTGCCTCATTCCATAAAGAACGATTGGCAAGGTTTTCAGCTATGGACAATATTTGAAAACTCCAACGTTTTAAAGACTGTTTCGCTTGAGAGCTTACATCTGTTGAAAGTGGAATATTTTGTATAATGGAAATAGCAGATATTAAAGATTGAGAAGTTTGTGATTGGGCCATAAGGTAAGCCTTTTTTAAGTCTTCTTTAGCTTTGATTTCTGTTTGCCATTTTTTAATATTATTTTGTGCTTTTTTATAGAGCGGCCTTTCCGAAGTAATTTTTTTAGCAATAATAATAGCTGAACCATAATTTTTATTATTACCTAAGATAACTGCTTGATTCAAAATCAATTGATCTTTTTGCCGTTTAATATCGAGATACCATTTTTGAGCTTCTTCTTTTGCTTGAATTGACAGAGTACGGTTCATTCCTATTGACTGTATTTCAACAATTGCTCTTTTTAAGTCTAAAATATCACCTCCTGCAGCTAAATGTTTGGCTTTATCTAATATCGGCTTGTCTTCTTTAGTTTGTACTAGACTATTCCATTTATCAATTTCTTCTCTAGCTTCTTGATAATAAAAGTTATCAGAAGGAATAATTTTTGCCAGTTGGATTGCTTCTTTTAAGTCCTCAATATTTCCCCGAATAGCTAATTTTCTAGACTTTTCAAGATAAGCTATGTATTTTATATTTGATTTCCAGATATCAGATAAATTTTTTGATTTTTGATAAAAAGAGCTATTTAAATTAATTTTTTCAAGTTTCAGTATTGCATTTTTTACACTCTCTATCGTTCCTTTTTTTGTTTCCAATCCTGCATTAGTAATAATAAGCAAGTCTCTAGTCTTATTAATAAATATTTTATTATTTGAAGTTTTATCAATTACTTTTGATAATGTTGACCAATTGTCATTATCAATCAATTCATTTATATGATCATTTATTTTATATTCAGCATCTTGTATTAAATCTTGGGCTTTCTGATATGCATAACTATCAAAATTTATTTGCTGAGATTCATTTATCGTAGAAAGCCAATTGTCAACTCCTCCACGATTTAACAAAATAAACGCATTATCCAATTGACTACTTTCTTCTTTTGCGAATCTTATTTTTTTAACTGCATCATTATAACCAGTAGTGGCCCAATACTTATTAGGAAGATCATGAAGTTTCAATACTTCCTTGAAAGCTAAGTTCCAGCTAAAGTTGCGTAACTGACTTTCTATTCTTACCAATATTTCTTCACCTTCACTCCAAGAATTATTCCATTTTTCAATTCTTTGACTTACTATATTGTTCGTCTGAACATTATTAGGGATTCTTTCAGCTATGTTAATAGCTTCTTGTAATTGTCCTTGTTGAAATTTTTCTTCAGCGATATCTAAAATGGCTATTGTCCATTTTTTGACATTATGCTCAACTTCACTACGAAAAGAGTGTTTTTTTGGAAACGATTTACTTAATTTAATTGCTTTTAAAAAGCCTTTCAAAGTATTTTTTTTAGCTTCTGTTTGAGCACAATGAATTTTCGTCGATACTGAAGTAATGGGTAAAAAAACGTGAGTACATTTTGGTGTACGGAGAAAGTTTAATAAGATTAATGTACTTGTAAAACCTATAGTTCCAGGAACAACAATTAACAAGACTGCCCAAATTTTCCAAGAGATTTTACTGCTAATTTTAATAATTCGGTGAAGTACAGTCATATAACTGTTAATTTTTCTTTAACTAGTCGAATATTATCAAAAACTTTGAAATGAATTATTCAATCATAACTTACTTCAGTGATTATATAAGTTTATTTATTAGAAAATAACAATAATTTATATAGACAAAATATATGTATAAGAAAAATGAACAAAACCTTTAAAACAACTTATTATATATTTTTTACAAACATTTATGTATCAAATAAGAAGCATGGAAATTGCTTACTAAATTGATGAATAATTCAAATATTATTGAGTAGAAATCATCAATACAGTAGTTTAATTATTACCTAAAAATTTAAATTTATTATTATCATTTTATTTTTGATAGAAACAAATTATAAATAGATTAGTCAAAATAGAATATGACTTATTATTTAGAAGTTCAGCTTTAAATTATATTTAATCGTTTTTAAAATTACCTCTAAAATATAGAAAGAAAATTAAAACAGTAAATAGATTATTCGTTAAATTGTAGGTTTTTTAAACTTTAACTTCTATATTGATTATTAAAAATGATTTTTACCTCCACATTAAAGACGATACCTAAAACAAAGAGTCTTAATTGTATTAATATCTAAATGTTAAGATATAAGAATAAATTATCTTATTACAAAAATAATACTTTAAATAATTTTATATGTATCCTAAATATTTTTGTAATTGTATCTTTAACTAATTCTGGGTAATGTTTTAGCAACACACCCTTTAAAAGTTGTCTGCCATTAATAAGTCTATGGAACTCTCCTTTGAACTCACTTTGCAAATTGTGATAGCTGTTTTAGCAGGCATTAGTGCTCAAGTTATTGCTGAATTTTTCAGAGTTCCGAGCATCGTATTTTTGCTCTTGTTTGGCATGTTATTGGGTGCAGATGGCTTTAATTTCCTTCATCCTCATGGATTAGGCGTTGGATTAGAAGTTTTAGTTGCTTTATCAGTAGCAATTATTCTTTTCGAAGGAGGGCTAAATTTAGAATTACGTGATCTAGGAAGAGTCTCAGGTAGCCTTCGTAATCTAGTTACCTTTGGTACTTTAATCACTCTAGTTGGTGGTGGCATTTCTGCTCATTGGTTCGCAGAGTTCCCCTGGTCTATTGCATTTCTTTATGCTTCTTTAGTTGTGGTTACTGGTCCAACAGTCATAAGTCCTTTACTTAAGCAAGTAGAAGTAGAGCGTAAAGTAGCTACATTATTAGAAAGTGAAGGGGTTCTTATCGATCCTGTAGGAGCAATTTTAGCAGTAGTAGTTTTTGATACTATCCTTAATAGCAATGCTAGTCCTTTAGAAATTATAAGTGGTTTATTATTAAGATTTGGAATTGGCGCAATTATTGGTGGCATTAGCGGAGCTACTCTAGGCTTTATTCTTAAAAATACTAGTTTTTTATCAGAAGATCTTCGAAACTTAGTTGTACTTGCAGGTGTATGGGGATTATTCGGTCTAGCCCAACTGAGCCGAAGTGAGTCAGGTCTTATGGCAACAGTAGTGGCAGGAGTTGTTCTTAGAGCTTCTTCTATTCCCGATGAAAGACTTTTAAGAAGATTTAAAGGACAATTAACAGTTTTATGTGTTTCTGTATTATTTATTCTTCTAGCTGCAGATTTATCTATTGACAGTATTTTTGCTTTAGGTTGGGGAAGTGTTTTCACAGTCCTTAGCTTGATGTGGATAGTAAGGCCTATTAGCGTAATTCTTTGCACCATTAATAGCGATCTAAGCTGGAGACAAAAATTTTTTCTTGGATGGATAGCTCCAAGAGGAATTGTTTCAGCTTCAATTGCATCTTTATTCGCAATTTTATTAACCCAACAAGGTATTAATGGTGGAGATTCAATTAAAGCTCTGGTATTTTTAACTATTATGATGACAGTCTTTATCCAGGGCTTATCTGCTCGCTGGGTAGCAAAAGGGTTAAAAATTACTGCGGTTGAAGCTAAAGGAGCTGTTATTGTTGGTTGTAATTCTTTAGGAAGACTAATGGGAAGACTCTTTACACAAAGAGGAGAATCAGTTGTTTTAATTGATACTGATCCAGAAGCATGTAATCAGGCTCAATCTGAAGGTTTATCAGTATTTCAAAGTAGCGCTTTAGATCCTAATGTTTTAGAAGAGGCTGGAATTGGTTCAATGGGGACTTTTATGGCTTTAACCAGTAATGGTCAAGTAAATTTAGTCTTAGCTCAACGTGCTGTTGAAGAATTCAAACCCCCTAGAGTATTTGCTATCTTTCCTAGTAACTCTGATAGAGATCAAGCTTCACATAAAACAAAAATAATCCGAGCTTTTATAGATCAACAATTAATTAAAATTTGGAATCAATATCTTATTGAAGGACAATTTAAGTTAGGAATTACTCATTTTCAAGAGTCAGGGTTGCTCCCAAAGCAAGCTCATTTTCTCACTTTAATTAAAGAAGGTGAGATTTTACCCCTCTTAATTAAGAGAAAAGGTAACTTGCAAATAGTTCAGGCTTCTCAAAACTGGCAAATTGGAGATGAAATTATTTATCTTTTGCATGATCCTCGTCCAAAATTATTAAAACATCTTTCAGAGAAAGTGAAAGTATCTAAAGAATTAATAATGGAATTTCTACCAGAAGTTGAAGAAGTCCCTTCCCCTGATTTGACAAGCCAAGTATTGCCAGATTCATCTACAGAAGTAATTGAGAATTAGTATTAATAATAATATTGAGCTATCTATATTAACTTGGACAAGATGCTGTAAGATTACTATTAAAATACTAAAGTTAATAATATAATTATGGATATTAAATTAATTCTAATTATTCTTACCACTCTTTTTACTGTATCGTGTCTGTTTTTTGGAACTAAAAATGGTTTTTATGATTCTGATGACTACAAAGGTAATGGAACAGCTCATTGATTAATTTTACTTAAGTAAAATTAATAGTGCTATTGGTCAGTACGCTCTATGTACTGACCAATTTTTATGTCTTTTCTAGTTTAATTCGAGGATCAACCATAACAAGTAGTAAATCTGCTAATAGATTACCAATAATTAACATTACTGCACTCATAGTAAGGCTACCCATGACTAGGTATAAATCTTGCGCAGTAACTGCCTGCAAAATCAAACGTCCCAGTCCCGGCCAGTTAAAGAAAAATTCGGCTATGAACGCTCCTCCCAATAAATTTGCAAATTCGAATCCTAACAAAGTAACCAAAGGATTAATTGCATTACGTAGTGCATGATTGTATATTACTTTTTCTTCAGAAAGACCTTTTGCCCTAGCAGTAACTATATAACTTTTTTGCATAACATCTAGCATCTGCCCTCTCGTCAATCTCATCAATCCAGCAAAACCAATAATACTTAAAGTAATTGTAGGTAGTATCATATGCCACCCTACATCTAATGTTTTACCAATAAATGATAAGTCATCATGATTTAAACTAGTCATGTTCCCAACTGGTAAAAGAGGAGATGTATATTGAGCAATGATTAAAATAATTAAGGCTGCAATAAATCTGGGAAAGCCTTGTCCAAAATAGCTAATTATCCTTAATAACTTATCTATCCAGGTGTTTTGTTTTACTGCACTTAAAATTCCCAGAGGTATAGCAATTAACCATGTTAAAGTTATGGAAAAAATAGAGAGGAGTAATGTTGCCGGTATCCTTTCTGCCAACAAAGATGATACGGAACGGTTATAAACAAAGCTTTCTCCAAAATCTAGATGAGTTGTAACCTGTGTTAGCCATTTCCAATACTGTATATAAAATGGTTTATCAAGACCGAAACGAATATTTAATTCTTGAATTATTTCTCGTGATATTTTAGGGTTTTGTCTTAAGGTATCTAGATAATCTCCTGGAGCAATTTGAATGATAATAAAGCTTAGTATTGAAGTTAATAATATAGTTAAAAGACCCTGGAAAAGCCTCTTTGAGATATAAAACACCATTTTAATATAAATTAGAGGATTACATTAAGTGAGATTAAAATAACTAGATATTAGTATTTAACTAAACTAATAATAGGAACATTAGGTAACTTTTCCCTTCCTTTTAGAGCTTCTAGCTCAATAATAAAAGCAAAACCTAAAACATTACAACCAATTTTTTTTAGCAACTCTACTGTTGCTTCTGCTGTACCACCTGTGGCTAATAAGTCATCTACGATCACAACATTATGAAAACTTTGCAAAGCATCCTGATGAATTTCTAGAGTATCTACACCATACTCTAAATCGTATTGAACTTTATAAACTGGCCTAGGAAGCTTCCCAGGTTTTCTAACAGGTATGAAGCCTGAATTTAGTTGATAAGCTAGCGGAGCTCCAAAAATAAATCCTCGTGATTCCATTCCAATTACATAATCAGGCGATAAACTAGATTTTCGACACTCATCAGTTAGCAAATTTATCGTATATTGAAATCCTTTTGAATCATTTAATAAAGTTGTAATATCACGAAATACTATACCAGGCTTGGGAAAATCAGGAATGTCACGAATTAACTCTTTGAGGTCCATCAATTCTCTCTTAATAATTATTTTGGTTAATAATTATATACTAATCTTTATCTGCTATTTATGATTATAGTTACTTATTTATAATTGTTAAACTTTTATCTTGCGTAAAAAATATTTACAAATTTGATTTACAACTTGATAAATAGAAACTAGCCAAGAAGTACCAATCTAATACAACCAGTAAGATATTAGAAGTTAAATATTTTTGTATATTTATATACCTAGTTATTTTTATCAGCATGATAGGTACCTAGAATATTTAAATTTATATCAAAGTGCTGTCAAAAGTCAGATAATTTTTAAAAATTATTTGATACTTAAAGATAGAAAAAAAAATTTAAATTTCAGCTAAAAATGACTTTTTTAAATATATTTTCTAATTTATAACTTTTTTTAATGCTTTAAAAGTATTTTGCATCATTTTACTCTTTAAAGATAGCAATATCTTCAAATTTCAATCTATAAAATGTTATATTTTTAAAATTATATAAATTTTTTTACTAAATTAAGCTATTTTGACTATTGACTTTTTCTTCGATTAAGAATTACTTTAGTTTGTAGCAGCAAAGGCTGATTCAAATTTGATTGTCGAGAGGTAAAGTATGGGCGTTATTGAAACTGTACCCAGTGTTGTATTTAAAACCCGTGTTCGTGATGAATCTGTTCCTGGACCAAATCCTTATCGTTGGCAAGATCTAACTACTGAAGAGATTTTTAAAGGTAAGAAAGTTGTTGTTTTCTCTTTGCCTGGTGCATTTACTCCAACTTGTTCGTCTAATCATCTACCTCGCTACGAAGAATTATACAATGAGTTTAAAGCATCAGGAGTAGACACTATTATTTGTTTATCAGTTAATGATGCTTTTGTTATGTTTCAGTGGGGTAAGCAGCAAGAAGCGAAAAACGTTTTTCTACTGCCTGATGGAAGTGGTGAATTTACTCGCAAGATGGGCATGTTAGTTGATAAATCTAACCTTGGCTTTGGGATGCGCTCTTGGCGTTATTCTATGCTAGTTGACAACTGTAAAGTCGAAAAGATTTTTGTTGAATCTGGTTTTAGTGATAATTGTCCTAGTGATCCTTTTGAGGTATCTGATGCTGATACTATGCTAGCTTATCTCAAAGGAGATAAACCTTCAGGTGTCTCTAAACCAGTAAAAGCCTTTATTGGCTAGTCTCAAAAAAATATTCTACTTATTAAGGAATCAATTTTTATATTGATTCCTTAATAGTTTCTGTCTACGCCCTCAAAATATGTTATATTAAACAAGTGCGTGGCGAGCGTAGCCAAGTGGTTAAGGCAGTGGGTTGTGGTCCCGCCATTCGTGGGTTCGAGTCCCATCGTTCGCCCTTATAGCTTTTAACTTGTACTTATATACAAAAAACCTTTCTTATTTTAGTAATAGTTTGAATCTTATTTAACAGTTCAATACGTTTTGCCAAATAATTTTTTACTATATTAAATAATGTGGAAATATCCTACTGATAAGCTTGTTATCAATTCTAAAAAAATTCATGTATGGAAGATTGATTTATCAGCATCTTACTTACTTGTTAGATTTTACTTAACCATACTTAATAAAGAAGAAAAAAAAAATTTCTCAAATCCGATTTATAAAAGATAAAAGACGTTTTATTATATCTCGAGGAATATTAAAACTTATTTTAAGTAAATATTTATTGATCGACCCAAAGCAAATAAATTTTGAATATACTGCTCACGGCAAACCTAAGCTTGCTGATTCAATTAATTCTATGGAGATAGAATTTAATATTTCTCATTCCGAGGAATTAATTGTCTACGCGATTACATGCCAAGATCCTATCGGAGTTGATATTGAGTATATTCAACCTTTATTAAATGTAGAAAAAATTGCTAAGCGTTTTTTCTCCACTCAGGAATTTAAGAAACTAAAATACTTAAATAATTCTGAAAAAAATCTTGAATTTTTAAAACTTTGGACAGGGAAAGAAGCATATTTAAAAGCTACAGGAGAAGGAATTAGTCAAGGACTGGACAAAGTACAAATAACAACCAATCACACTACAAAAATTATTGGTGCTCCTTATTTCAATTATCTTCCATGGAAGATAATTTCGTTTGTTACCCAGTCAAATTATTTAATAAGTATAGCTACATTAGATAAAGAACGGAAAATATATTATTGGAAAGTTTAAAAAAGTTAAATAAGATAAATCTTTCATTTTATTTATGGGAAACTATTACCATGATGATGGAAATTTAATGTTCCTGCTCCTATATATAATCCTTGGGAATGTTTTCCTTCTGGATAAACTGTTATGCCAAATTGGTAATTTCCACCTACTGTAGGATTATTTGTAGGCTTCATTATAATAGTAAAAGTTTGTCCAGGACGGATCGAAGGTTCAAAGACTATAGAAATTTTATTATTATCTAAGTTTTTTTTCACTTTGCTAATAAACAAATTACTTTCAGGACTAATTGTTTTTCCTATAAAAGCAACAGTTTGATTCAAATCAAACTGTATTTTATCTACTCCTTTAATTTGTTGTAACACTAACTTCTGAAGAGGTGCTCCAGCATCCAAAGGTGTTGCTACAGTGAAATAATATGCTGCATTATCTGCTTTAACTTGGCTTAAGCTAGTTATTGATTCAATTAATCTAGGAGATTTATTGAATAAGGTAATATGATCACCAACATTGAGTGAAATTAAGGAAGAACCAATCAAGAAGATGCTTCCTGTCATTTGAAATATATTTTTTAAAATAAAAGTATTCACAATTAATTGATAAATATTAATAAAATAAAAACCTAGGTTATCCTAGGTTTTTATTGTAATAGTTAAACTATTTTTCTAACAGCAGAAGCTTCGTCTGGATGAATACCTAAACGTGTCAGATTTAATCGTCCTTTGTTATCGATTTCACGTACTTTAACTACAACTTCATCTCCAACAGCAACTTCATCTTCTACTTTACCTACTCTTCTTTCGGCTAATTGAGAAATATGAATCATACCTTCCTTGCCTGGCAAGACTTCTACAAAAGCTCCTATAGGGATAAGGCGAGTAACGCGACCCAAGTAAACTTCTCCTTCGTTTAGTTTGCGTGTCATATTAAAGATAATACTTTTTGCTTTCTCTGCCTTTTTCGCTTGAATAGCAGCAATAGTAACCATACCATCATCAGAAATATCGATTTTTGAACCGGTTTGTTCTGTAATACCTTTAATAGTTTTACCACCTGGACCAATAATTAACCCTATCATTTCAGGATCAATTTTCATGGTTAATAGTCGAGGAGCAAATGTTGATAATTCTGAACGTGGCTTATCAATAGTTGACAACATTTTTTCAAGAATATGTAGACGGGCAGGTAAAGCCTGTTCAATAGCTTTTGCTATAACATCCATTGATAACCCAGTAATTTTCATATCCATTTGTAAAGCTGTAATACCACTATCAGTTCCAGCTACTTTGAAGTCCATATCTCCTAAGAAATCTTCGATTCCTTGTATATCCGTAAGAATACGTACTTCTTCTCCCTCTTTGATAAGTCCCATAGCTGCTCCACTAACTGGTTTGGCAATAGGTACTCCAGCATCCATTAAAGCTAAAGTTGATCCACAAACAGATCCCATTGATGTAGAGCCATTAGAGGATAAAACCTCTGATACAACTCTAACTACATAAGGGAATTCTTCTTGTTGGGGCAATACAGGCAGAAGAGCACGTTCTGCCAAAGCTCCATGTCCAATTTCTCTTCTTCCTGGAGATCTCATTGGTTTAGTCTCTGCAACAGAATAAGGAGGAAAATTATAGTGATGTAAATAGCGCTTTTCATCTTCAGGATGTAAATCATCACCTAAATCTTGTGCATCGCCTGGAGTACCAAGGGTTGCCAAAGATAATACTTGAGTTAAACCTCTATTAAATAATCCACAACCATGTACCCTTGGAGGTAGAATACCTACATCACAAGTAATAGGACGAACTTCATCAAGTTTTCTACCATCCACGCGAATCTCGTTATCAACAATTTGCGATCGCATTAACTTTTTGGTTAAACCTTTATAAAGATTATTTACAGCTTTAGGATCTTCCTTAGCAGCAATTTTTATTGAATCCTCTTCTGAAAGATTAGTTATTATTTCATTAATAGTTGTTTCTTTGATTTCATCAAGAGCTATATCTCTTTCAGCCTTACCAAGATTATATTGAACTAAAACTTTTTTGATAGATTCAGACGACTGATCGCTAATGAATTTTTCTAGAACTTCATTTTTTACTGGGGGATCAGCTTTTACTAATGATATTCCCAGTTCTTCCATAATTTCTTGTTGTGCCCCAATTAGATCTCTTACCGCCTCATAGCCAAAATCAATAGCTTCAATAACATCTTGTTCTGGAAGCTGATTAGCTCCAGCTTCGATCATGACAACACCGTCAGGACTTCCTGCAACTACTAGATCAAGATCTCCATCTTCTACTTCTCGGTAAGTAGGATTAATAATAAAATCATCTCCTACTAAACCTACCCTGACAGCTGCCATGGGCCCAAAGAAAGGAATCTGAGCCTGAATTACAGCTATCGAAGCACCTGTCACAGCCAGAACATCAGGGGGCACTTCCTCATCCATAGATAAAGTAGTAGCAATAATCTGAATATCATTTCGAAACCAATTAGGAAATAAAGGACGTAAAGGTCGATCAATTAGTCTACTAATAAGAGTTACCCTTTCTGGAGGACGTCCTTCTCTTCGTAAAAATCCTCCTGGAATTCGTCCTGCAGCATAAAGTCTTTCTTCATAATCTACAGTTAAAGGCAAAAAATCAATACCTTCTCTTCCTTTTGATGTTGTTGCTGTTACTAGAACTGCCGTATCTCCGGACTGAATTAGAATTGCTCCACCTGCTTGAGGAGCCAATAATCCTAGCTTTAGTCGAATATCTCGTCCGTCAAAAGATATTGATTTATCAAATTCTTGCATTCAACGTCTCTTCCCTTTTTTTATTATGTTTCTCTTTCTGTCGCAATCCTAACATTTTAAAGGAACTTGACGCGATGGACTACCCCATGTAAATGTAGTTATTTAAATTTGTTTATATTTTTCTCTATATATTTCATCTTTCAATATATTCAGTAAAGCAAATTTCAAGCTTTAGATTGTTTTTTAGGAGTTTAAAATAACTATGAATTGTAATGTTGACAAAAAAGAAGCAAAAGTTGTTATTGTTGGTGGTGGATTTGGAGGATTATATACAGCAAAAGCCCTGAAACAATCTTCTGTACAAGTTACTTTAATTGATAAGCGTAATTTTCATCTTTTTCAGCCATTACTGTATCAAGTCGCCACAGGTGGTCTTTCTCCATCTGACATAGCATCACCTTTAAGATTAATTTTACGTCAACATAAAAATGTACAAGTACTACTAAATTCTGTTGTTGATCTAAAACCCAAAGATAAACAAATTATTCTTGATGATGATAAATCTATTTCTTATGACATTCTTATCTTAGCAACTGGATCAACTCATCACTATTTTGGCAACGATCAGTGGGAAAATCATGCCCCAGGTCTTAGTACTGTCGAAGATGCTCTAGAAATACGTAATCGTGTTTTTGGGGCTTTTGAAGCAGCTGAGAAGGAAAACGACCCAATAAAAAGACAAGCTTGGTTAACATTTGTAATAGTAGGTGGCGGACCTACTGGAGTAGAGCTAGCTGGGGCAGTAGCCGAAATTGTTAATAGTTCTATGAAAGGTAATTTTAATAATTTCACGCCTAAAGATGCCAAGATTATATTGATTGAAGGGTTAGAAAGAGTACTTCCCCCCTATCCTACAGAGCTTTCATCTAAAGCAGAGCAAGAGTTGTGCAATCTCGGCGTAACAATACATACTCAATCAATGGTAACAAGTATAAGTGAAAATAATATTGTGTTACGCAAAGGAGAGAAATACGAACAAATTACTTCTCATACGATTTTATGGGCTGCAGGAGTCAAAGCATCGTCAATTGGCAAAAAATTAGCTGAAAAAACTGGCGCACAAATAGATAGGGCTGGTCGAGTTATTGTTGAACCAGATCTCAGTATTATAGGCTTCCCAGATATTTTTGTGATAGGAGATTTATCAAGCTTTTCTCATCAAAATAATAAACCTTTACCTGGAATAGCTCCTGTGGCGATGCAACAAGCTAAGTATGTCGCTAAATTAATACAAAAACAATTAAAAGGTGAATCACTACCATCTTTTGTTTATAAAGATTATGGTAGTATGGCAGTTATAGGAAAAAACAAAGCTGTGGCAGACTTCAAATTTATCAAACTTTCTGGATTTTTAGCTTGGTTTATTTGGATTTGGGTCCATATCTATTATCTTATCGAATTTGATAATAAACTAGTTGTCTTAATTCAATGGATATGGAATTATTTTACACAAGGTCGTGGATCTTCTGTAATTATAGAAAATAATAAAAAAGATAAATAATAAAAAATTTACTAAAGTATTTTTTAGAAATGTATTGAAAGATTATTAATAAATTTATTAAAATTATGGAAAATCTTTGGTTTCAGCCTCTTATATGGATAGATTATCGATTAGCAATAATCTATGCCATTACCATACCCGCAATATTAACAATTTTAGCTTTTCTCCAAAGGATTGATTCAATCGGGCGTTTACTAGTTATTTATTGGCGAGTTTCTAGTTTATTGTTAATTACCATTTATTTATTAATACCTGGTTGGAATGGAGGAAATGGTTCTTTTGAAATATTATGTACACATTTGGGTTTTATTACTGCTATTTTAGCTCGTATTTTAATTCCAATTTCTCTATGGTTTTGGATAGATTTAAACGATGAAATTAAAGATTTATCATGGAGTTTTCTCAAGTTAGTACTTGTTTCATGGAGGTGGTCTGTAACTGCCTATAGTGCTATAGGCATTATATTGCGTATTCCTTTTTTCTCTTGCTTAATTTATGCAAAAGCTTTAGGGACTTCTTCGTGTCAAGCTTGGATTGCTGCTCCCGTTAAGTATTGGTTGATTTTTCATAACAACGCAACGCCTGTTTTCTTAGGCTTTATAGGACTTGTAGGATTATCAATATATGCTGCATATTTTATATATTTTGTATTAGTTAGATTAAGCAAACAAGGTAGATTAGCTTTAGAATAATTAGTTAATTTTAAGGTGTAAAATATTTTTAATAAATTTATTATAGTTTTTTCTATTTATCGCTTCGGATTAGAAGCTTCAACAAGAAAATGACTACCGTTTTTTTGATAAACTAAAACTTGCTCATTTTTGATTAAAGAATTACCTGAATAATAAAATCTTAATTCACTTTTATCAGGTAATTCAATAAATAAGATACTCCCTTTTTCATTAGAGACAACTTTAGTTATTCTACCTACTTGATAAGAAGATTTATTGAGATTGACTTTATCTGCTATTGGGTTTTTCTTATGCTGTGTGTAAAGCTCTTCTGTCTTTTGAGCAACAACTATTACAGTAATAAAAAATTGGGAAGTAATTGATATTATCCAAACCAGTAACCAATTCATTAAAGTATCCTCAGTATTGTATTAATTATCATTAGACTCATTGATGAGATATGGTTGTTATTGACTGAATTTAACTATGGCAGTATGCATGGCTATCTAAATTTTTCTTGTTACTTTCAGAAAGTTAACTTATTATTGAATCATCCATAGCAGGGATCTACCTCCATCTCTAATAAGTTTTTCAAAAGGCTCTGAAGGTGCGTTAGAGGGAACAGGAAATGGTTTTAATATTATTCCTTGGGTTCCAAATATAATTTCTCCTATAATTTTGGCACGGCTGATATGATTATTTGATGTTACAAGATAAATACTCTTTATTTTTTGGATTTTTAATTTTTTAATTAAACTCACAAAATTAGTAACTGTATCTTTTGCTCTATAGTCTAAATAAATTCTATTATTGTTAACTCCTGCGTTTGTAAAAATTTTAGTTAAATATTTTTGTGGACCACCTGAAGATATTAAGAGAGGTGAATTAGTATATTTGAGGGCTAGCTTTGCCGCAAAACGCTGTCTTTCCTCATGTCCACCTAATATAAATATAACCTTCGGTTGAATGAAATAATTTTGTAATTGCCTATCAGCAAACAATAAACTTACAGTTAGTAAAATTGTAAAAATAAAAATTTTTATGTTGAATTTAAGAAAAAGATTATTAGAAGACATAGATTATTTATTTTTATTCAACTTTATTAAAGTATTACTATTATTTTATTTAAGATGTTAATTTAGAATAAATAATTAATTTCTTATTTATAAAAAATATTTAATGATGAGTAAAATTGTTGTAGGTTTATCGGGCGGAGTGGATAGTTCAGTAGCTGCTGCGAGTCTGTGTGATCAAGGTTATGAAGTTTCTGGTTTAACTTTATGGTTAATGAAAGGAAAAGGTCAATGTTGTTCAGAAGGAATGGTCGATGCAGCACATATTTGTGAACAATTAAATATCCCTCATTATATCGTAGATGCTAAGGAACTATTTAAAAAAAATATTATAGATTATTTAGTGTCAGGATATAAATCTGGAATAACTCCTTTGCCTTGTTCCCAATGTAACCGCTCTGTAAAATTTAAACCAATGTTAGATTATGCTCAGCAAGAGTTGGACTGCGATCTAATAGCTACCGGGCATTATGCTCGTATACGTTATGATAAGGAAACTGACAAATATAAATTACTGAGAGCAATTGATCCTAATAAAGATCAATCCTATTTTCTGTATGATCTTCCTCAAGATATTTTAGCTAAAACAATATTTCCATTAGGAGAACAAACTAAAGAAGATACCCGTCGTATGGCTACCGAATTTAAACTTAGAACTGCAAACAAGCCAGAAAGTCAGGATCTCTGTCTTATCGAGTCTTATGGTTCCATGGCATCCTTTTTAGAAAAATATATTAAACCTCAAACAGGAGACATAGTTAACTCAAAAGGTGAAGTTCTAGGTACACATAAAGGCATCCATAACTATACTATTGGACAAAGAAAAGGGTTAGGGATATCATCCTCAGAACCTTTATATGTCTTAAAACTAAATTTATATAATAATCAAGTAGTTGTGGGTAATCGTACTGAAGGATTTCATTCTAGTTGTATTATTAAAGACGTAAATTGGATATCTATATCTAAGCCAGATATCTCTATGAATGTGAAAGTTCAAGTTAGATATCGTTCTCTTGCAGTTTCTGCGACCATAATACCTGTAGAGAATAATCGTTATAAACTAATTTTTGAACAATCACAATTCGGAATCACAGCTGGACAAGCGGCTGTTTTGTATGACGATGATATTGTTCTAGCTGGAGGTATTATTGAGGAAATTGGAGATTAAAATAATTCTGATTCTGTAATGCTAAAATATTTCTAAAAATATAAGCGATTATATTATGAATGCTTTAACAATTATTGTTTCAAACTACTATTCTTATAGTATGTATAACGATTTTAGGTAAAAAATATTAGTCCATTTCAGTTACCTGGGCCAAAATAAAGTATTGAGATTACGTCATCGGTTATGTGATTAATCAGGTAGGTATAATACCTACCTGATTATTACTAATCTTATCAAAACCAAAGTTTTAATCTATTGACAAAACCAATGCTTCTGTTTGAGAAACATGAATATTGTTAGCACTTGCTTGTAAGATTGGGGTACTGATCACTGAATCATGAGCTAAGTTAATTAAAGGATTAGATAAGATTCCTATTAAAGAAGTTGCTACTACAGATAGAACTAGGCCAACTTGCAAAGGCCTCATACCTACCAAGTTCCACCTGACTTTAGGATAATTTTTAACAGCATCAGACATTTCGGCTTCTTCTTTGACAACCATCATTTTTACTACACGAATGTAATAGTAAATAGATATAACACTAGTAATTAATCCTAATAAAACTAGACCATAAAGTTCAGACTGCCATCCAGCCCAGAAAATATAAATTTTGCCAAAAAATCCTGCTAGAGGAGGTATACCACCGAGAGACAGTAAAGATATACTAAGACACAAAGTCAATAGGGGATCTTTTTGGTATAGTCCTGCATAATCACTAATTTTATCTGTTCCAGTTTGGAGAGAGAAAAGAATTACTCCACTAAAAGCTCCTAAATTCATAAATAAGTACACTAGTAGGTAAAATAGCATACTAGAATATCCAGTATCTGTACCTGCAATTAGACCTATCATTATAAATCCCGCTTGAGCAATTGAGGAATAGGCTAGCATTCTTTTCATACTAGTTTGAGCCAAAGCTACTATATTCCCCAAAATCATACTCATGATAGCTAAGGCAGTAAAAATTAAATGCCACTCATCCGTTATGGAGGAAAAAGCAGTTACTAACAAGCGAATAGCTAAAGCGAAACCAGCTGTTTTAGATCCAACAGAAAGAAAAGCAACTACTGGCGTAGGTGATCCTTCATATACATCTGGAGTCCACTGATGAAAAGGAACTGCAGATATTTTAAATCCAATACCAGCAATCATGAATACTAAAGCAACTGCTAGTTCCAGAGAAGAACTATGACTACTACCTATAAAACTACTAGATATAGAGCTGAGAATTGTTTCTCCTCCTGATATCCCATAAAGGAGAGAGGCTCCATAAAGAAAAATAGCCGTGCTAGAAGCTCCTATTAAAAGATACTTTAAAGCTGCTTCATTAGAACGGGGATCTCGTTTCATATATCCTGTCATTAGATATGAGGAAATACTTAACATCTCCATAGAAATAAAAATCATTACCAGTTCATTAGCACCAGAAAGAAACATGCCTCCAAGCGTAGCTGTTAGCATGATGACAATAAATTCTGCTAAAGGTGTTCCTGTCTGTTCTACATATCGAATAGACATAGAAATAGTAATAATTGTAGATAAAGCAATAATTGCTCTAAAAATAATACTTAAATGATCCCCATTAAAGCTTCCTAGGAAGCTTATAGTAGAAGGGTTGTTCCAATTAATGCAAAGAGAAATTAATGAAGCAAACAAGCCAATTATTGCTCCATAAGGAAGCCATATCCTGGCGTTACGTCCTCCAATTAAATCTCCAACGAGAATCGAGATTAAAGTGATAATGACAATTCCTTCAGGAAGAATTGTTCCAGCATTCAGTTGGCTGGCAATATTGCTAGAAAAGTCCATAAGTTAGTCAGTAACAAAGGTTCGCAAAAGATACCTAAGCCATTAAACTTGAGATATCTGTGTTTGATGAGATAAACGTCCTTCTGCAATCATAAGATATAGGAGTAAAATCATGCTAGTTTTTATATTAGTAATCATGTCCTAGAAAAATTATTTTGATGTCATTGTTATTATTTTTTATGAATAATTATTGATTTTATATATTTTTAGAGTTTTTATCTTATACAAAGATAGCATTTTGACCATCTTTCTAATTCATGTAGAGAAGCTGGACGTTTACATTGTGGACAAACTGAAAAAGACTTTAATCTTTTTTTGATGACTTTAGTCCATCCTGTAAAAGCTTCTTGAGGTGTTTGATTTTTTTCTGTAATAATTTTTTTATCAAATTCATATGAATCATTATGAGAGAAAAAACATTTTTTTTTCTGTTCACTTAGATTAGAACAAGAAATTTTTTTACCAGACCATTTAGCTGAGGAAAAATGAAGCTTATCTATCGGATTGTCTGATAGTTGCTGATTAATTTTTTTCAGTAAGGAATATTTCTGAAATGACAGTTCTTGAGACCATCCTGAACTTGAAGTTGTAATATAGACAATATTTTGATTAATAGATAATATACTTGTATTAGTTAATGTGTTATTCGTAACTACATTTTTCCATATGTTACATACTTCTAAGTATCTATGATAATGAGTCCAATGTTCTTTTTTTATTAGAGATTCTAATGGTTTATTCAGTAAAGTAAATGCCATCTTAAAAAAATTAGTAAATATAGAAATATTTTTGTTTTAATCTATTAGAAAAAAGATTAATTAATAATTTTATACAATATATGTTCATTAAAATATATCTAAATAATAGAATACATATTGATATTACTATTAATAATTTTTTAAAGACAACAAAAAATCTATCAGTTAAATTACAGCAATATTAATTAAATCATCATCTTTACAATGCAAATTTATCTTGACTATAGTTCTACAACACCTCCTCGCCCAGAAGTAGTTACTTATATCAATCAGGTTTGTACTCAAGGCTGGGGTAACCCTTCCAGCACACATCAATGGGGTAAAAAAGCTTCCATGATTCTAGAAAGAGCAAGAATACAAATAGCTAATTCAATCAAAGCTAATGACATAGAATCAATCATTTTTACTTCAGGAGGGACTGAAGCCAATAATTTAGCCATTTTAGGTACAGCTAAGCAACATAAAAGAAGACAACATATTATTATTTCGAGTGTTGAACATTCATCAATTAATAAGCCTATAAAATTTTTAGAGACTCATGGGTGGGAAATCACTCGTTTACCTGTAGATTATCAAGGTAAAGTTAATCCTTTTGATCTAAAAGCTGCTATCAGAAAAAATACTGTTCTTATTTCTATAATTTATGGACAAAGTGAAGTAGGAACTCTACAGCCCATTAAAGAATTATCTGAAATTGCAAAAAGTTATGGCATTCTCTTTCATACAGATGCAGCACAAGCAATTGGTAAATTAGCTATCAATGTTCAAGATTTAAATATTGATTTACTATCTTTCTCAGCTCATAAAATTTATGGAACCCAGGGTATAGGAGCTTTGTACATACGTCCAGGAAGTATAGTTTCTCCCTTATTCCATGGAGGAGGGCAAGAAAAAGGAATACGTTCCGGAACTCAATCTTTAGCTACCATTGCTGGTTTTGGATTGGCTACAGAATTAATTTGTAGAGAGATGATTGAAGAAAGCAATAGACTAATGCAGTTACGAAACCAATTATTCAAATATATGTCTGATTATCCATATTTGATTGTTAGTGGGGATAAAAAATATCGCCTTCCCCATCATGCAAGTTTTATCTTTTCAAATTTATCAAAAAACCAAAAATTGAAAAAGATCACTGGTCAGACTATAGTTCGTCATATGAATTTAGCAGGTATCGGTATTAGCGCTGGATCAGCTTGTCATAGCGGTAAATTAATTCCTAGCCCAGTGCTATTAGCTATGGGTTATTCTGCGAGTGATGCAGTAAGTGGAATTCGTTTAACTTTAGGTAAAAATACTAGTAAAGATGATATTACTTGGACAGCTATTGTGTTAAAACAAATTCTTAGTCGTCTTCTTTCTTAAATTATATTATTATATTTTCCCTCCAATCATTACATTGTTGATACGTAAGCTTGGTCCTCCGCAACCGACAGCCAGGCCATTTTGACCATTTTTACAACAACCTCCTGATTCATCCCAATAAAAATCATCACCAATTGCTTCAATATTTCCTAATGTTTTAAATGTATTTCCTGATAATGTAACATCTCTTATTGGTTCGGAAATTTGGCCATTCCTTATCATCCAAGCCTCACCTGCACTAAAAGTATATATTTCTCCATTTGTCATTCCGCCTAACCAATTTTTTGCATAAATCCCTTGCTTGATACCATCAAATAAATTTTTAACTGGAGTCTTGCCACGTTCAATCCAAGTATTAGTCATTCGAACTAAAGGAGGATAATAATAATTTAAACAACGTGCATTACCAGTAGGACGTTCATTTAGTTTTCCCGCAGTTTCACGAGAGTGAAGTCTACCAACTACCAAACCATCCTCAACTAACTGAGTAGTTGTGGCTGGAACTCCTTCATCATCATAAAAGTAACTTCCTCGATGTCCTTGAGGTGCTGCTCCATCAAAAATCTGTAATATTTTAGGTCCAAATTTTCTTCCTAAACCTACTACTTTTAAAAGATCAGGATTTTTACAAAACATATCAGCTTCTGAAAAATGTCCAAAAGCTTCATGTACAAATAATCCAGTTAATACTGGATCTATAACAACTGTGTAATGTCCACCTTTTACTGAAGGTATAGCTAAAGAATTTACAGCTCTTGTCGCTGCACTTCTGACTTTTTTATCTAATCCAGTTAATTTATCATAGCCTTCCCTTGATCCAATAGTTTCTCTCCCAATTTTTAAATTTTCACCATTTTGTGCAATTGCCGAAAATCTCATTTCAATATCAATCCAAGATTGATCAATCATTGTTCCTTCAGACGTTGCTATGATTACGTTATGAGAGCTGTCATTATAGCTAACTGAAGTATTTTTAATTAGATGGCTTACACTTTGCAAGATATCGTTATATCTATGACATAATTCTTTCTTTTCTAGTAAACTAACTTTAAACGGATTACGACTAGTTAAAGGAAGTTCACATGTAGTTTGAATAGGAATAACTGGTGCAAGAATAGTTCTGTTTATTCCTACTAGAATTGCTGCACTAACTGCTTTTTCTATACTTTGAGATAAGTGAGAGAAAGAGTTAAAAGAGGCAAAACCCCATCCTCCCTTGTAACAAGCACGTACCTGCCCCCCTTTTGAAATAGTTTCATTAAAATTTTCTGTTATGTTTTTTTCTAATCGAATATTTGTTCCTTTAGAAGTCTCAAGTCTAATAGAGAGATAATCAACACGGTTAAGATTTTTGGCTATCAGATCAGACAGTATGCTTTTATAATTATTAATATTAGTCATAGCTATAAATATATTATCTGTTAGAATAATCTGCTGAGTTATTATTTTTTATTCTAAAAATTATATAAATAACTATATAAAAGAATTAAGTCTTTGAATTAAGTGTGAACTATAAAGTTAAATAAAAGTTATTTTATACACTAAATTAATTTTTGGAATATATAAATATCCATAGTTTAAATAATCATGTAATATCAAAAAATAAAATTTTTATTATCTAATTTTGTTTGGTATCTCTAATACAGGCCTATTCAATGCGATTGTCAAAGCCTGATTTTGATTTTTTTGAACATAATGATGAAATACAAATCCATCTTGTAACCAAATAGTCCCAAATATCATAGCCATAGTACCCAGACCACTAAGAATCGTATTAATTTTTTTACGCTTTTGAGAATCAATTTTATAAAAAATATTTTGAGATAAAGTAGATTTAGAACTAATACTAATATTTATAGGTCTAGAAATAACAAAGGTTTCTCTTTTAATTCGCAATAATATCTTATACGACCTATTAAAATTTGGATCAGTATCTAACCAATATTCAATTGCCTTAATCTCTTGTGACGTTACTTCACCATCAACATAAGCACTAAGCAATTCGAAACGCTTAGACTCGTCTTTTAAATTATTACAATAATTTGTTATTAATTTTTTCTTATATTCAGAATTAGAAACCATTGCTAACCTCCCTATATATAAACCAAGAACTTTGGTTGCAGAGATGGAGATTAATATTAGTACTCTTGTAATATTCTTTATTAATTAAGAATAAAACAATAATAAGACCAAAATTAATCAATATATTTTTGTAAAACAGTTTGAAGCTTTGCTCTAGCTCTAGCGATCCTTGATTTAACTGTTCCTAGAGAAACTTCTGTCATTTCTGCAATTTCTTCATATGCTAAACCTTCTATTTCACGAAGGACTATAGCGACACGAAATGCTTCTGGTAGACCAGCAATCGCAGCTTGTAAACGGTCATAAAATTCACGAGTTGCAAGATTATCATCAGGACTTGGATAATCTGAAATAATATCCCATTCTATTTCTCCATCATCTACTCTTCTAGGCGCATCTAGAGACATGGGATGACGCACTCGTTTACGCTTCCTAAGCTCATCATAGAATAAGTTTGTTGCAATGCGACTCAGCCACCCTCTAAACTTTACTGGTTCATTAAGCCTTTTAACATTTCTATAGACACGAATCCAAACCTCTTGAGCTAGATCTGCACGATCTTGCCAATCAGGTGCTAAATGGTAAAGAACTCTATCAACATGAGATTGGTAGCGATTTAGTAATTCAGTAAATGCTCCTCTATCAGGCTGAGAACCTTTCTGACATAAGATAATAAGATCATAATTGGAGAGTTTTTCCGGAGGCACTTTAGATTGATATTTTTGCCATTGGCTAAATAGTCCAGGTGCCGAAATTGCTTGACTCATAACTTTACCCAAGATATATCTGTTTACCCCTGATATTCCTTACCAAAGGACGTCAATTAATTAAAATAGTTCCTTAAGTTTCAGTGTCTTAAAATATTATAAGCATAATTATTAATAATATAGAAAATTACTAATTATGCTTACAATATTAGTATTGTAAGCATAATTAGTAATTTTTATTAACTTTTACATATTATTATTGTGTTTTTGAATAATTAAATTAGGTCCATATTATGTATTTCTTTAAGTATCAAGGTTTAGGTAATGATTTTATTTTAATTGATAATAGAAGTAGTTCTGAACTTTTGTTATCCTCTGGACAGATACTAAAAATGTGTAACCGTCATTTTGGAATTGGAGCTGATGGAGTTATTTTTCTTTTATCTGGAGATAAAGTTAGCGATTATGGCATGCATATTTTTAATTCTGATGGTTCAGAGCCAGAAATGTGCGGCAATGGAATTCGCTGCCTAATAAGTTTTATCAGCAATTTAGAAAATTTTGAACAAACTAATAAAATCTATAGGATAAAGACATTAGCAGGTATTATAAAAGCCGAACTACAAACTCAAACACAAGTAAGAGTGGAAATGGGGACTCCTCTATTTTTAAATAAACAGATTCCTACAACTTTAAGCGATAAAGATAATACAGTTATTAATTATCCATTAGAGATAGAGAAAAAAAATTGGTTAGTTACTTGTGTCAATATGGGTAATCCTCATTGTATTACATTTGTCGAAGATACTAACCTGATTAACTTGGAAAAATTAGGCCCACTATTTGAATATCATTCTGCTTTTCCAGAACGTATTAATACAGAATTTATTGAAATTGTACGTCCTAACCACTTAAAGATGCGAGTTTGGGAAAGGGGAGCAGGGGCTACTCTTGCTTGTGGAACAGGTGCTTGTGCATCAGTAGTTGCTGGAGTTATAACTAATAGAGCTGAACGAGTATGCACTGTTGAGTTGCCTGGAGGGAATCTTTTGATTGAGTGGGTAGAAGATAGTAATAAAGTATACATGACTGGTAGCGCAGAAAGAGTTTTTATAGGAGAATACAATCAATAAACTACATTCCATAAACCTAGTTAAATACTACTTAATAGAAAATTAAAATTATTATTATTTAATAAATTTTTATCAGAAAAGAAGTATCTTTGTCTGCTCTTCCATAAATGAATATATAGAAAATAAAACTAATAATTTTAAACATGTTATTTATCAATTATTTTAAATTAATAATTATTATCTTTAGTGTATTTATGTCAAAATCATCTACATTGAGTGCGCAAGAGAATGAATTTATAAATTCTTTGTCTTCACCTCAAATTCATCCTTTACCAATCACTTTAAAGGAGTTAAACGATGAGATTTCTTTAGATAGTTATTTGGAGAAAGTTAAAAGTAATTCGATAGGATATCTTGTATGGTCTAGACTTCCAGTCAAAATTTATATAGATGAAGAAAATCATACAAATAATTATAGAATATCTATTGAACAACTAAGAGTTAATCAATGGATCAGTACTGTTAAAAAAGCAATTTTTGAATGGAGTGCTTATTTGCCCATAGTAGAAATTTCCAATATCGAACTTGCAGAAATTGTTATTTCAAGAGCTGAACCACCGTTAAATACAGAGAATAATTCAAGCAATAAGAATATAACTACAATAAAGGCAAAAACAGCACAAACTAGCTATAAATTTCATATTTGCAACAATATACTACTTCATCAAATGATGATACATATTAGTTCAAATTTAGGAGAAATTTCTACTTTATCTGCGGCACGACATGAAATTGGACATGGAATAGGTATTTGGGGACATAGCACGGACGAAAAAGATGCTCTTTATTACTCCTCAAATAAATTTCTTGCTCCCATATCTTTAAAAGATATTAATACATTAAGACAAGTATACAAAAGACCTACTCGGATAGGATGGAAGGTATTTAATAGTGAATAATTAATTATAATGCAACTATAGGGTATGTATATTTTTTTATATAATAAAACTTCTAAAGCTTAAATATTAACGTAGATAATCTTTACTCATGGAGTAATTAAATAATAAATTTAAGTTAATATCGGTGTAGAGTTACTATAAAAACTATTGTAATGACATTATTAATTACACCAATTCGAGTTCCATTCTGATTCTGCTTTTGCCTGAATATATTCTTTCTTAATTTTTTGATATTTTTTCTGTACTTGATTTAGTTTTTCAGTTTGCTGACTAATTTTTTTTCTTCTAAAGCTTAATTCAGAATCATTGAATTCAATATCGGATAGTTTTAAATGAAGCGTAGATATTTTTATAACGGAAGGTTCTTTAGAATTTTTTCCCCCTAATTCTGATATCTTATTACTTGCATTTTCTTCTACTAGTAAATTAAGGATATTAGGATAACTTTCTGATAAAAATCTTTTGTCTTCAACTTTTGATCCTATTTCAAATAAATGAGATGTTGAATAGTTAGAAATAATTTTGTTCTGTTTTAATCTATTATTAATTTCTTGAGAAAAATTATTTAAAGTTATTTGAATTCCTTGTTCAATACCTCTACACCATTTAATTAAATCTTCAGGATTGATAATTTTATCTTCATCTTTATCATTTTTATCTAATTTATTTGTAAACGATAGTCTTTTTCTCTTATCTTGAAACTGTTTTATATTGTCTTTTTTATAAGGAAACAAATATTTTGATATTTCTCCCACCACTACCTCTGAAGATATAGGTTGCGGGACAGTCATATATGATAGAAATTGAAATTCAGAGCTTTTACATAGTTCTTTAATTTTTTCTTGTAGCTCTTTTCTCTGACTATTAGATAACTTTAAAAATAATTTAGGATAAATATGAGTACAAATTTGATAAACTGCTAATATTAATTGCTTATTTGATGTAGAACCTAATAATTTTAAGTAATCTTTATAAATGTTATTAAATTCAAAAAAAAGCTGTGTTGACTTTTTTTCCAGCTCTTTTTTTTCTTGATTAATTCTTTGAAAAGATCTCATAATATACTGAACATCATAAATTAATTTAAATATAAAAAAGACAAAAGCCAGGAATATTTACCTACTTTTGTCTTTAACTATATCTTAGATAACCTACTTTCTTTTTACTTTTTTTCAAATATCAAGTTTTTATTTTGATAAAAGTTACTCTAGAAAAGATTATCCTACGATTTGTCCTGTTTGCGCTGCAACTTCAGCGGCAAAATCAGTTTCATGTTTTTCAATCCCTTCTCCTAAAACAAAACGAGTAAAACGACGAACCTGAATATTTTCTCCAAGTTGTGAAATATTTTGCTTTAATAATTCCTCAACCGTAATACTAGAATCTTTAATAAAAGGTTGATCTAGAAGAGAAAGATCTTTTTTACGCTTCTCAATTCGTCCTTGGACTATTTTCTCTTTAATATTTTCGGGCTTATTTCCTAAATCATCTCTCCCCATCTCAATTTCTATTTCTTTATTGACAATTGTCTGGGGAATATTGGCTTGATTAACATACTCAACATTAGGACAGGCAGCTATTTGCATAGCAATATTCTGAACTAATTCTTTAAATTCATCTCTGCGTGCAACAAAATCTGTTTCACAATTAATTTCTACAAGAACTCCTATTCGACCTCCTGTATGTATGTAGCTATGGACTAAGCCTTCTGCTGTTTGTCTGCCTGATTTTTTTTCAGCAGATGTAATTCCTTTTTGTCGCAACCATTCTGTTGCTTTTTCTATTTCACCTTGATTTTCCTGTAACGCTTTCTTGCAGTCCATCATGCCTGCACCAGTCTTTACGCGGAGTTCTTTAACTAGTTTTGCTGAAATTTCAACCATTTTAATTCTTGTTTTTAATGTAAATAATCATGACATAAGAGAGGGTAACATTAAGGACAGCTTAAAAAGCTTTTTTGTATATGAAACAGATCAATTAGCTGATTTACTTTCATATAAAGGTATCCTAAAATGTTGTTAGCTCAATCTTGAGTAAAAGCTTTGTGAAGTTAAGAAAATTAACGACTTTTATCTTTCGAGACATTATTTAAAAAGAATTAAGCCTGATTTTCCTTTTCTTCTATATTTTCACCTTCCAGACTAGATGATACAGAAGTACTTTCTTCAATTTTTTCAATATTATTTTCTATGAAACTTTCATCAGAAGTTTCATAGTCGTCATTTGCATTTACGCGACGATGAGATCCTTCATCTATAGCATCTGCTAGTTTTCCTAAAATTAACTTAATTGAACGAATTGCATCATCATTAGCTGGAATAGGAATATCAGCATAATCAGGATCGCAATTTGTATCTAATAAAGATATCATTGGAATTCCTAATTTTTGGCACTCTTGGATAGCATTATACTCACGTCGCTGATCCACAATAACAACAACATCAGGAGGTCGACGCATCGTTTTAATGCCTCCTAAATATTTTTGCAATTTGCCTAACTCTCTTCTTAATACAGCTCCTTCTTTTTTAGGACGTTTTTCAATTTGACCACTTTCTTCCATCGCTTCTAATTCTTTCAAGCGCTCAACTCTAGTTTTAATGGTCTCCCAATTAGTGAGCATTCCGCCTAACCAACGTTGGTTAACATAATTAGCTCCACAACGAGATGCTTCTTGAGCAATAATTCCTGCTGCTTGTCTCTTGGTTCCTACAAATAAAAATCGTTTTCCTTTATCAGATCCATTACGGACATATTGATAAGCATCTTCCATTAACTGTGCAGTTTGCACTAAATCGATAATATGAACTCCATTACGAGCTGTGTAGATATACTGAGACATTTTAGGATTCCAACGGCGGGTTTGATGTCCAAAATGTACTCCAGATTCTAGCAGTTCAGAGAGAGATACTACTGGCATGATTTTTTCTCCTATTTCGGGTTATTCCTCCATTCAAGTGTATTTCTTTCCAGAAACACCCGAAGTCTCGAATGTGCGGTATTTTAACAACCTCTATAAATTAGCATAATTTTGTTCAATTTCAAACTTAAATAATTAATAGGAGATTTTTTTTATGGTAATTGGCTAAATATTCAATATAGTTTTAGTATTTTACTTGAAGAAATTTTTTTACAACTAGCTTAAGATTCAGCAAACCAATAAAGTAAATATAATCCTATACCTAAGCCAATAGCATTTGGTAACCAAGCAGCCATAAATGGTGAAACAACACCTATTAAACCTAAACTACCAATTAAAAAGCCAAGAAGATAGTATATGAAAACAATTACAACACTTAGTCCAAAACCCATTGCACGATTGATATACTGAGGGCTTGTACCCAGAGCAGAGCCAATTACCCCAAATACAATGCATATAAAAGGAAAAGCTATTTTTTGTTGAACTCTAACTTGAAAAGTACGAAGTTTTTGCTCATCTTCCATCACTCTCAGAATTTTCATATACTTTTGTGCTTGAAAAATATTCATTTCATAAGGGTCACGACCTTCTTGAATAAATTCAAAAGCAGATTTGGCTAGAGGTAACTGTCTATGCTTAAAGGAATAGGTTCCTTGATAAGAAGAATCTGGAGCTAGTTGATAAATAGTTCCATTAAAAAAATCCCAAGTTTCATCTTGTGCATTCCATGCTGCTGAATCTGAAACAACAATACGATTTAATTTTTTTTCAAGCCATTCTAGTACTGTTAAAGTCTCAAGTTTTTGACCGTCAAATTTTTCTGCAAAAAATAAATGTTTTAGTTGTTTCTCAGTGCTTCCGTCAGGAAGCACTACCTTTTCATAATCAGGATAAAAAATATCTTTATTTTGCCAATAAGGTCGTTCTTCTTGGAGATGCTCAACTAATATACTAGTAACACGGTAATTAGCTGCTGGAACTATTAATTCACTAAATATAAAAGTTATCCCTGTCATTATCAAACTTATTATAAAAGCAGGCATAACCAGGCGATAAAGACTAGCTCCACAAACTCGTAAAGCAATTAACTCACTATCACCGCTAAGACGTCCATAAGTTAATAAAGTACTTAACATCATGGAAATGGGTAAGGCATAAGCAGTAAATTCTGGAATTTTTAAGAATATAATTTCTAGTGCTTGTATTAAAGGTAAATCAGACTCTACTACTTTATTTGACAGGTCCGATAAATAACCAATAGCTACTCCAAGTATAGATACTAAGCCAACTGAAAAAGCCAGAGGTCCAATTAGTTGTGATAGGATATAGCGATCTATCAAATAAAAGGACCAACCATTCTTAACTGGTAATGTTTTCAGAAAGTAACCTAAAAATTTAATAGCTCTTATAAATATTGTTTGTGGAGACATAATAAATATTATTTGAGAAGAAATTTAAGAGACTTTCAAAAGTTGATTTTCTCAAATTTAGTCCTTAACCTATTTTATGTGCATTGTATGTATTGAGACTGTGAATAATATTAACTATCTCAAAATTTTAGGAATGTTAATGTATAAACTTATTTATAAGAAATATTTTATCGACTTTTAATAAAACTATAGTCAAATACAAATTTTATTTAAAAATCATATTACTATATTCTGTACGATACAAAAATATCATTCTAATTTTTAAAGAAATACTATTACCTAATGAATTAAAAACCGAATAATTACACTTTATAAAAATAGTTTTTTTTACTAATTAGTATAGGAATATATGGATTCATATTAACTTAATAACATTTTATTGAGCAAATAATTAATAAAATAATAGGAAGTAATATTGAGTTGATTCTTTGCTGAATTCACTCAATATTATTATCCCAATAATTTAAATCTAATCTTTTTTACTTTTCTTTGCTGCAGTTGATTTTTCTATTTCAGTTGTTTTCTTGGCAGTTGTTTTCTTGGCAGTTGTTTTCTTGGCA
>CEQI01031348.1_pt1 | contig 55866 bp, 50 predicted proteins | sample 531011 | NCBI WGS metagenome assembly CEQI01 (sample SAMEA2621204, study PRJEB7988) | marine metagenome | biome: marine biome (ENVO:00000447); feature: surface water layer (ENVO:00002042); material: "saline water (ENVO:00002010), including plankton (ENVO:xxxxxxxx)" | depth 5 m
CGACGAGAACCCCGCGGGAAGTGACACCACGCTATGGGACTCACCCGGTCCAGGTCGCGCAGTGGGCGGATCATGAGACGGCGATCGCGTGCGTTGAGACAGCCGTCTGGCGCTACGGGCTCGACCCGAGTCGACTGGTCGAGTCGCTCGGTGCGACGACGTCGCTCGCGACGGCTCGGCTGGCCAGCATCCGCTCAGGAACGCAGGAAGGGCAGGAGTCGCTCATCTCGCAACGACTCGAGCGACTCGGGCTGGTGGTCGATCGTCAGGTCGAGGTGCCCGGCGTCGGCCGAGTGGACGCGTGGATCCGCGGCACCCGCGTGATCATCGAGACAGACGGGTGGGAGTTCCACTCCCGACGCGAGGCGTTCGAGCGCGACCGGGCGCGCGATCGTGCCCTGGCTGCGCGGGGCTTCGTCGTCATCCGGCTCACCTATGGCCAGATCACCACCGATTGGCCGACCTGCGAGCGAGAGATCCGCGCCGCGGTCGACCGTTTTCAGGAGAGTTCGTGAGCAGAGTGACGGTTGAACGCAATCGAGGCGTCACGCGTCACTCCAGTCACACAAACTCCTGAAAACGGTAGGGGTCAGTCGTTGATGGAGAGGAGGACGTGGCCGGCGGAGACGGTGGTGCCGACGGCGGCGTCGATCTTGCCGACCGTGCCGTCGCGGTGCGCCGTCAGCGGCTGCTCCATCTTCATCGCCTCGAGCACGGCCACGAGGTCGCCCTTGACGACGGTGTCGCCCTCCGCGACGGCGATCTTGATGATCGTCGCCTGCATGGGCGCCTTCACGGCGTTGCCGGTCGCGGTGACGAGTCCGCCGCCGCCCGCGCGGCGCTTGGGCGCGGGAGCCGCGGAGACGGATCCGGCGGTGGGCAGCAGCTGCGTCGGCAGCGATACCGAGACGCGCTTGCCCTCGACCTCGACGACGACGCTGTGGCGCTTCTCGGGCGCGGCCGCGTCGGCGAGGATGCCGCCCCACGGCTCCAGATCGTTGTCGAACTCGGTCTCGATCCAGCGGGTGTAGACGCCGAAGCGGCCGTCGGTGGCGGTGAAGGCCGGATCGCGCACGATCTTGCGGTGGAACGGCAGCACCGTGGGCAGGCCGGCGACCTCGAACTCGTCGAGGGCGCGGCGCGCGCGCTCGAGCGCGTCCTCACGCGTGTGGCCGGTGACGATGAGCTTCGCCAGCAGCGAGTCGAAGGCACCCGAGATGACGTCGCCCGTGGTGACGCCGGAGTCGACGCGCACGCCGGGGCCGCCGGGGAAGCGCAGCACGTGCACGGGGCCGGGCATCGGCAGGAAGCCGCGTCCCGGGTCTTCGCCGTTGATGCGGAACTCGATCGAGTGGCCGTGCGTCTCGGGATCGTCGTAGTCGAGGATGCCGCCCTCGGCGATGCGGAACTGCTCGCGCACCAGGTCGATGCCGGTGACCTCTTCGGAGACGGGGTGCTCGACCTGAAGTCGCGTGTTCACCTCGAGGAAGGAGACTGTGCCGTCCTTGCCGATGAGGAATTCGCAGGTGCCGGCGCCCAGGTAGCCGACCTCTTTGAGGATCGCCTTCGAGGAGGAGTAGAGCAGGTCGCGCTGCTCGTCGGTGAGGAACGGCGCGGGGGCCTCCTCGACGAGCTTCTGGTGGCGCCGCTGCAGCGAGCAGTCGCGCGTCGAGACGACGACGACGTTGCCGGCGGAGTCGGCCAGGCACTGGGTCTCGACGTGGCGAGGCTCGTCGAGGTACTTCTCGACGAAGCACTCGCCCCGACCGAAGGCGGCGACCGCTTCGCGCGTCGCCGACTCGAACAGCTCGGGAACCTCCTCGCGGGTGCGGGCGACCTTGAGGCCGCGTCCGCCGCCGCCGAAGGCGGCCTTGATCGCGACCGGCAGTCCGACCTGGTCGACGAACTCGAGCACCTCGGCCGCGTCCGAGACGGGGTTGAGCGTGCCGGGGGCGAGCGGAGCGCCGACCTTCTCGGCGACGTGCCGTGCGCTGACCTTGTCGCCGAGGCGCTCGATCGAGTCGGGCGAGGGGCCGATCCAGATCAGGCCTGCGTCGATGACGGCGCGCGCGAAGTCGGCGTTCTCGGCGAGGAAACCATAGCCGGGGTGCACGGCGTTCGCCCCGGAGCGGCGAGCGACCGAGAGCAGCTTCTCGATGACGAGGTAGGTCTCGGCCGAGGTGGCGCCGTCGAGCGCGTAGGCCTCATCGGCCAGCTTGACGTGCCGGGCATCCCGATCCTGGTCGGCGTAGACGGCGACCGTAGCGATACCGGAGTCGCGGGCGGCGCGGATGACGCGCACGGCGATTTCCCCCCGGTTCGCGATGAGGACCTTCGAAATGCGAGCCATAGTTCTTCAGCCTATTGCGCGCGGCGCCCCTCGCCGTTGTCCGGTGGGAACAAAAACGGCGTGATCCGCGCTAGCGATTCCACAAGTCGTGCCAGGAGTACCCGAGTTCGCGCACCAGCGTGCGCAGCAGCGGGATGCTCAGACCGACCACCGCGTGCGGGTCGCCGTCGATGCGCTCGATGTACCCGGCGCCCTTGGAATCGATTGTGAACGCCCCGGCGACGGCGAGCGGCTCGCCGGTGGCGACGTAGGCCTCCAGCTCGTCGTCGTCGATGTCGGCGGCGAACTGGACGCGCGCCACGGCCGAGGCGCCGACGGCGGCGACGGCGGTGCCCTCGCGCATCTCGATGAGCCAGTGGCCGGAGTGAAGGTCCCCGGCCCTGCCGCGCTGCGCTCGCCAGCGCTCGAGCGCCACCTCGGGATGGTGCGGCTTGCCGTGGATCTGGCCGCCGATCGCGAACGCCGAGTCTCCGCCGAGGACGAGGCCGCTCAGGGGGGCGCCGGACGCATCGACCGCGCGCTCGGCGACCGCTTCGGCCTTGAGGCGTGCGAGCAGCTGCACCATATCGGGAGCGGCCAGCGGCCCGCCGAGCGACGCCTCGGCGTCGCTCACGGCGGCCTCTTCATCGACGCCCGGCGCGAGCGCGATCGGCTCGATCCCGACGGCGCGCAGCGTGGCGAGTCGGGCGGGGGAGGTGGAGGCGAGGTAGAGACGGAGGGGTGCGCTCAGGGATCCGGACACCGTGACTCCTATGCTCATGGAATGAGTTCCCCACGATCGACGACGGCCACCCACGACTCGGCACCGCCTCGGGAGGTCGAGCTCGACGTTACCAACATCGCGCACGGCGGGGTCGCGGTCGCGCGCCACGAGGGCCGGGTGGTGTTCGTCGCCGACGCGATCCCCGGTGAGCGCGTGCTGGCGCACATCACCGATGACTCGAAGGACAAGTTCTGGCGCGCTGACACGGTGCGCGTGCTGGAGGCGAGCCCGCACCGGCAGGCGCACGTCTGGCCGGAGGCGGACGTTGACCGCGATCCGAGGATCCGCCCCGGTGGCGCGGAATTCGGACACATCACGCTGGCCCACCAGCGCGAGCTGAAGGCCTCGGTGCTGCGCGAAGCGCTGGCCCGCATGGCCAAGCTCTCCCGCGACGTCGATGTGGAGGCGCTGCCCGGCAACCCGGACGGCACCGGATGGCGCACGCGCGTGCGCCTGCACGTCGCCTCCGACGGCACGGTCGGCCCGTTCGCGTCCCGGTCGCACCGCGTCATCCGGGTCTCCTCGCTGCCTCTGGCCACCGAGGCGGTGCGCGAGGTCGCGCCGCTCGACGAGCGCTACCCCGAGCTCGCGCAGGCGAGCGCGCCGAAGCCTCGCGGCCGGCGGCGAGGCCCGGCGAACGACGAGGCGCACATCGACGTTCTGGCGCCGAGCGTGGGCGGCGCGCGCATGATCATCGGCAAGCAGGCGCGCAGCGTCATTCGCGAGCGGGTCGGAGATCGCGAGTTCCGCGTCGACGACGCCGGATTCTGGCAGGTCCACGAGGCCGCGCCGCAGACCCTCACCGAGGCGGTGCAGTCGGGGATCGTCGAGGACCTGTTCGACCCGAAGGCGGCCAACCTCGACCTGTACGGCGGGGTGGGGCTGCTGGCGGCCGCGGTCGGCGACAAGTTCGGCAGCAGCCTGCGCATCACGAGTGTCGAATCGGATGAGCGCGCCACCGAGCACGCCGCCGAGAACCTCGCCGACTGGATCGGCGCCCACACCGTGACGGCGCGTGTCGAGCAGTGGGTGCGCTCCCTGGCGGACGCCTCGGCGACGGAGCGGGCCCGCCTCTCGGCCGCCACCGTCGTGCTGGATCCGCCGCGCAGCGGCGCCGGCCGGGCCGTGCTCGACGCCCTCACCGAGCTGCGTCCGGCGCAGTTCGTCTACGTCGCTTGCGACCCGGTGGCGTTCGCCCGCGATGTCGCAACGCTGCAGGAGTCCGGCTACCGCCTGGATCGACTCCGGGCCTTCGACCTGTTCCCGCACACTCACCACGTGGAGGCGGTCGGCACGCTCGTGCGCGTGTAACCCGGGCGGGGGCCACGGCGCCTGCCGAGCGTCGGGGTACGATAGCGCGACGAGCGATGCTCCGTTCAGGAAGGCTGGGAACCGTATGGACGTCTCGAAGACGATCGAGCGTGAAGACGGTGGAGTCTCGACGGCACCGGTTCGGGTGGCCGTCGTCGACGACCACGAGGCTGTGCGCCTCGGGCTGAAGGCCGCGTTCCTGGATGAGGGTCACGACTTCGTGCTCGCCGCCGCCACGGTCGCCGAGCTCGTCGAGGGTCTGGCCGGCCGCGAGGTCGATGTCGTGGTGCTCGACCTGTCGCTCGGCGACGGCTCGCTCGTGACCGAGAACGTGAAGGCGGCGCAGGGTCTGGGCGCGGCGGTGCTGGTGCACAGCATCGCCGACCGGGTCACCCTGGTGCGCGAGGCGCTCGCCGCGGGGGCGGCGGGCGTGATCCCGAAGGCCTCGTCGATGCGCACCGTCATCACCGCGGCGGCGACGGTCGCGCGCGGCGAGGTGCTCAACAACCTGGAGTGGGCGACCGCGATCGACGCCGACCGCGACTTCGCGAAGGCGCAGCTGGGTCGACGCGAGCGCGAGATCCTGCACCTGTACGCGTCGGGCCTGCCGCTCAAGCTGGCGGCCGAGAAGCTCGGCATCGGCTACTCGACGGCACGCGAGTACCTGGACCGCATCCGTGTGAAGTACGTGGAGGTCGGACGTCCCGCCCCCACGAAGGTCGACCTGCTGCGTCGCGCGGTCGAAGACGGCATCCTCCCGGGGCTGGATGCCGACGGCGGCGATGCCCGCTAGTCGGGCTCCGAGCGAGGTACTTGGCGGACCTCCCAGCCGGCAGGTTCGCAATCCGCTGAGTCGGGTGCGCGTGGAGCGCGTGATCGCGCGCTCGGCGGCCGGATTCGGCGTCGCATTCTTCCTGCAGTCGATCGGCGCGATCATCGATCAGGCTCCGAACCTGTCGCGCGTGTGGCTGTTCGTGATCGTTCACGCGCTGGTCGCGAGCCTGCTGATCGCGGGAGTCGCCTCGATTCGAGGGCGGGCCCTGGCCTCGTCCAACGCGCTGTTCCCGCTCGTGTATCTGGTGGCGCTGATCAGCTGGCCGTTCGCCGTCATCGATCCGGAGGCAGCGCCGAGTTCGAGCTTCTGGCTGTACTTCCTGCTGACGGTGGCGACCGTCATGGCGACGCTCGCGCTGCCGCTGCTCTGGGCGACGGTGTACCTGTTCGCGATGCCGGTGCTCTATGGCATCGTGCGCATGACACCGGCAGGCGGCGCGGTGTCGTTCGATCTGGCGCTGCTCGACTCGATCTACGCGATTCTGCTCGGCGGCTTCGTGACGATCGTGACGACGATCCTGCGGGATGCGGCGCGCACCGTCGACCGCGCCCAGTCCACCGCGCTCGAGCGCTACGGGCACGCCGTGCGCGAGCACGCGACGGAGGCGGAGCGGATCCAGGTGGACGCGATTGTGCACGACAGTGTGCTGACGACGCTGCTCACCGCGGCGCGCGCCTACACGGCCGAGTCGAAGGCGCTGGCGGCGACGATGGCGGGCAACGCGATCGGATTCCTGCGCGACGCGGTCGCGATCGGTCGCGACGCGGAGGCGCTGGTGAGCGGCCCAGCGCTGGCGAGCCGGATCGCGGCGGCCGCGTCGAAGATGTCGGCATCGATCCGGATCGCTGCCGAGGATGTGCGTGCGAGCTCGGTTCCGCTGACCGCCGCAGAGGCCCTGTTCAGCGCCGCGATGCAGGCGGTTGTGAACAGCTTGCAGCACGCCGGCGAGGACGCGGCACGGTGGATCAGCATCCGCGGCGATGGCTCGGGCGCGGTGGCGGTGGAGGTCGGCGACTCCGGCCCCGGATTCGTGCTCGATGACGTCCCCACCGAGCGACTGGGCGTCCGGGTCTCGATCCTGGAGCGCGTGACGAGCGCGGGCGGGTCCGCCGAGATCGTCTCCGCGCCGGGGGAGGGCACCCGGGTGCGCCTGCTCTGGCCGGATCCGCGGGTCGCGTCGGACGTCGACGGCGCTCCGGTGGCGGATGAGCCCGAGGAGGTCGCCCCGTGATCGGCGTTCCGCGGTATCTGATCGTCGCGCTGGCGGCGCTGTTCTCCACGTACCACGTGGTGCTGGCGCTGTACTCGCTGACGAGGGGCTTCGCCAGCGACCCGGCCCCGGTGTTCGTCGCGATGGGGCTGTACGCGCTGGCCACCGTGGTGACGCTGGCTCCGGGTCGCTCCGCGGCAGTGCCGCTGTGGGCGGCCGCGTTCGCGGTCGCGGTGTCGCTCTCGGTTCCGGTGCTCGTCGCGTCGGTGCTCGATCCGAACCGGCCCGGCGGCAACGGCTACGCGACGTGGTACGTGGCAGCAGTCGGAACCCTCATGGCGATCGTGTCGGTGCGGCGCCGTCCCGGCTTCGCCTGGGTGGGCGTCGGACTGCTGGTGGTGCAGACGCTGCTGTGGAGCGGCCCCGGCGGCCTGGTGAGCCTCGGCGTCGTCGGCAGCGTGAGCTGGGTGGCGGTCGCGCACATCATCACGAGCACGCTCGCGAAGGCGGCCCGGGACTCGCAGCGGTTCGCGCGCGCCGAGCGCGAGGCGACCGAGTGGCAGGCCGCTCAGGAGGCGCACCTGAACGAGCGGCAGTTCCGGCTCGGTCAGACGAGTCTGATGGCGCTGCCGATGCTGCGGATCATCCAGCGCTCCGGCGGAGAGCTGACACCGGAGCAGCGTGCCGAGTGCCTGCACCTGGAGGGCGCCATCCGCGACGAGATCCGCGGCCGCCGCCTTCTGAGCGACGCGGTGCGGGAGCAGGTGATGCTCGCCCGACGGCGCGGCACGACGGTGACGCTTCTGGACGAGGGCGGAATCGACGATCTGCCCGAGGCGGAGCTCACGCGTGTGCTCGAGGAGCTCGCGCGCGCGCTGCGCTCGGTCTCGGCTGACAAGGTCGTGATCCGGACCGTCCCCGAGGGCTCGGACATCGCGGTGACGGTCGTGGGGCTGCGGACCAGCGACGACGGCAGCGCGAGCCTGCTGGCGCAGGAATCGCTGGAGGACGACGAGATCGCGCTCTGGCTGGAGATTCCGCGCGTCGCCCCGGAGACGGTCGAAGCGGGCGAGTAGCGGCGCTGCGGCGGCCCGGCACAGCCGACAGAACGCGGCGGAGCCGGGGCCGGCGGACCCGGTGCCGACGGCATGCCGCCCGAAATGGAGTCGAGGGCCGGACACTCCGTCCGACCCTCGCTCACGTCCGAGTCAGGACGACAACCCGAATGTCGTCCTGACTCGCCCCCATTCCTTCGGCGCCTTACCCTAGAGCGCCGACGGAGTGTGATGTATCAGCATGGATACACCGTGTGATCCCATCCTTGTTTCGGCGCGACGGAATCGGTAGTCGCCATTTCGGCTGACTTTCGGGGTACATTTTCGGCCGGTCCCCTGGTTTTCCGGGGTTCCGCCGTGGGGGAGGGGTCGAATCCAGGGGCAGTTCCTCACGCACCAGAACTGTGCGCAACGGAAAAGGTGGCGAAACGTCGACTTCGCAACGGATTTCGTTGATTCAGCGCCGAGGGAACTGTTTCCACTCGCCCCGTGTCAGCGGGCGACGCAGGCCGCGCTGCGAGCGCTGCCAGCTGTCGAGCCCCGTGTTGACGGGCCGATCCTCGCCCGCGAGCTGCTCGAGTGCCGCGCTGAGCACGGCGGTGACCGCCGCGACCTGCTCCGGGGAGGGGTTGCCACCCGTGATGCGGATCTGCGCCGCCGCGCCGTCGTGCTCGCTCACAGCGGGATGTTCCCGTGCTTCTTGGGCGGAAGCTCTGCGCGCTTGGTGCGCAGGGCTCGCAGAGCCTTCACCACGGTGATGCGCGTCGCGGCGGGTTCGATGATCCCGTCGAGCTCGCCGCGCTCGGCGGCGAGGTAGGGGGAGGCCACGTTGTAGGTGTACTCGTTGGCGAGGCGGGTGCGCACCGCGTTGACGTCTTCGCCGGCCTCCTCGGCCTTCTTGAGATCGCCGCGGTAGAGGATGTTGACGGCGCCCTGACCGCCCATGACCGCGATCTCGGCCGTCGGCCAGGCGTAATTGAGGTCGGCGCCCATCTGCTTGGAGCCCATCACGATGTAGGCGCCGCCGTAGGCCTTGCGGGTGATGACCGTGACCAGCGGCACGGTCGCCTCCGCGTAGGCGTAGAGCAGCTTTGCGCCGCGGCGGATGACACCAGTCCACTCCTGGTCGGTGCCGGGCAGGTAGCCGGGCACATCCACCAGGGTGAGGATCGGGATCGAGAACGCGTCGCAGAAGCGCACGAACCGGGCCGCCTTCTCGCCCGCGTCGATGTTGAGCGTGCCGGCCATCTGCTGCGGCTGGTTCGCGATGATGCCGATCGAGCGGCCCTCCACGCGCGCGAAGCCGATCACGATGTTCGGGGCGAACAGCGCCTGGATCTCGAGGAAGTCCTCGTTGTCGACGATGTGCTCGATGATCTCGCGCACGTCGTACGGCTGGTTCGGCGAGTCGGGGATGATCGTGTTCAGGCGACGGTCGGCGTCGGTGATCTCGAGCTCGACCTCGCTCTCGTAGACCGGAAGCTCCGCGAGGTTGTTGTCGGGGAGGAACGAGACGAGGGCGCGTGCGAAATCGAGCGCATCCGTCTCGTCGTCGGCGAGGTAGTGCGAGACGCCGGTGCGCTGGCTGTGCGTGTACGCGCCGCCGAGTTCGTCCATGCCGACGTCCTCGCCGGTGACCGTCTTGATGACGTCGGGTCCGGTGACGAACATCTGGCTCGTCTTGTCGACCATCACGACGAAGTCGGTGAGCGCGGGCCCGTAGACCGCACCGCCGGCCGCCGGTCCCATGATGATCGAGATCTGCGGGATGACGCCCGAGCTGGCCGTGTTCAGGCGGAAGATCTCGCCGTACTTGCCGAGCGCGACAACGCCCTCCTGGATGCGCGCGCCGCCCGAGTCGAGCATGCCGATGATCGGCACGCCGGTGCGCATGGCGAGCTCCATCACCTTGATGATCTTCTCGCCCGCCACCTCGCCGAGCGAGCCGCCGAAGATGGTGAAGTCCTGTGCGTACACGGCGACCTGGCGGCCGTGGATGGTGCCGGTGCCGGTGACGACCGCGTCGCCGTAGGGGCGCTTGTTCTCCATGCCGAAGGCGTGGGTGCGGTGGCGCACGAACTCGTCGAGCTCCACGAACGATCCCTGATCGAGCAGTTCGGTGATCCGCTCACGCGCCGTCTTCTTGCCCTTGGCGTGCTGTTTGGCGATGGCGGCCTCGCCGCTCGCGGTCACCGCCTCGTGGTATCGGGCCTTGAGATCGGCGAGCTTGCCTGCAGTCGTGTACAGGTCGGGGGTCTGATCGTCGGCGCTCACGCCGTTCAGCCTAGCGAGCACCGCCCGACACGTCGCCTTGAGGGAATCCCCCAAGTGTCGGCCGATTCCTGGTGACCTTTCCACGGATGCCCCGCCCGAGCATGCGCGCGAGCCCCCAGCCGGTGACCCGCCACATCGCCTCGAGCACGATCCGGGCGTTCATCTTGGAGGCGCCGTGCACGCGATCGCGGAACGTGATCGGAACCTCGGCGAGCCCGAAGCCGGCCGCATCGACGCGGCGGGCGAGGTCGATCTGGAAGCAGTATCCATGCGATTGCACGACGTCGTCGATGGCGGCGTGCAGCGCGGCGACGCGGTAGGCGCGGAAACCGGCGGTGGAGTCGCGGACGGCGAGCCCGAGGAGCACGCGGGCGTAGGTGTTCCCGGCTCGGCTGAGGAGGCTGCGGTAGCGCGGCCAGTCGGCGATGCCGCCGCCGGGGACCCAGCGCGAGCCGATCACCAGTCCGAGCGTCTCGTCGGCGAGCAGGCGGTCGCGCAGCGCCGGCAGGGCGCTGGCCGGGTGCGAGCCGTCGGCATCCATCTCGATGATCACGTCGGCGGCGAGCGCCGGATCGCGGAAGACGGCGGCGAACCCGGCGAGGTAGGCGGCCCCGAGGCCCTCGCGGCCGCTGCGATGCAGCACGTGAATGCGGGCATCGGCGGCGGCGAGCTCGTCGGCGAGTCGTCCGGTGCCATCGGGGCTGGCGTCGTCGACGACGAGCAGCCGCGCCTGGGGGAGCGCGTCGAGCGCCGCGCCCGCCACCGCGGCGAGGTTCTCGGCCTCGTTGAAGGTGGGCATGACGATGACGACGCGCGCGGGCGCGTCGGAGGCAGGCGAAGCCGTCATGGTTCGTCAACTTTACGCGCGGGCGCGCGGCTCCTCGTGCGCGCGGGATGTCGCTCTAGGCTGGCGGCATGACGAGTTGGCGCGCGAGTCGCGACGTCGTGCCGGAGCTGCTCTGGCGTGACGAGAGCGCGTCGACGAACGCCGACCTTGTGACGCTGGCGACGGCGACCGACCTGGCGGAGTTCACAACGCTGCTGACCGACACGCAGACGGCCGGACGCGGGCGTCTCGGCCGCAGCTGGGTGGCGCCGGCGGGAGCCTCGCTCGCGATCTCGATCTATCTGCGCCCGCGGGACTCCCACGGCGCGCCGCTCGGGCTGGAGCGCTTCAGCTGGATTCCGCTGGCGGCGGGCGTCGCCATGCACGATGCGCTCGCCGCGGTGATTCCCGACCTGGAGGCCGGACTCAAGTGGCCGAACGACGTGCTCGTCGACGGCCGAAAGCTGTGCGGGATCCTCGCCGAACTCGTCCCCAGCGGCGACGCCGCCGTGCTCGGTCTGGGCATCAACACGGCCATGACGACCGCGCAGCTGCCGGTGCCGACCGCCACGTCGCTCGACGTGCTCGGCGTGGCGGTGGACGACGACCTTCTCGACGCGCTCGTGGCGGAGTACCTGCGCCGGCTCCGCGCCCTCGTTGAGAGCTACGCGCTCGCCGACGGCGATGCCGAGGTGAGCGGGCTCGCCGAACGGGCGATCGAGGTCTGCGCGACGCTCGGGCGCGCGGTCCGCGTAGAACTGCCCGGGAACGAGCTGCTCGAGGGCACCGCCGTCGGCCTCGACGCCGCAGGGCGGCTGCGCGTGGCGCCCGCGGACGGCGCAGCGGTCGTCGCGGTCGCCGCGGGCGATGTCACCCACGTGAGGCACCCGTCGTGAACGCCGCCGAGCCCGAGGTCGTCGTCGCGCGGCTGCGCTCGCACGGCCGCGCGCTGTTCTGGCCCAGCGTGCTGCTGGTCGTCGTCGCCGGGGCCACGAGCTATTTCGCGGGCAACCTGCCGGAGCCGTGGTACGACACCGTGCTGTTCGTCGCCGCCGGTGTTCTCGTCGTTCTCGGGGTGCTCGCGCCGGTGGTCTCCTGGCTCAATCACAGCTACGTGGTGACCACACGGCGCATCGTGGCGCGTCGCGGTGTCGTCGTGCGCACGCGCCAGGAGCTTCTGCATTCGCGCAGCTACGACGTCACGGTCCGGCAGGCGGGGCTGCAGTTCGTCTTCGGCAGCGGCGACGTGCGTGTGAACACCGGGCTGGAGCATCCGTTCGTGCTGCGCGATGTGCCGCACGCGGCGGTCGTGCAGTCAGCGCTGCACGACCTCATGGAGGAGAGCCTCAATCCGATCGCGGCGAGGCGTCAGCAGGGCGAAGCGGGCTGAGATCCGGCCGGTCAGCGCGGCCCGGACACTCGGGCAGAATGGGGCATTGTGAAGCTTTCGGTTATTGGATGCGGTTATCTCGGCGCGGTTCACGCGGCCAGCATGGCGTCGCTCGGTCACACGGTCGTCGGCGTGGATGTCGACGCCCAGAAGATCGAGATGCTCGCGAGCGGCCGGGTGCCGTTCTACGAGCCCGGGTTCGACGAGCTGCTGCGCGAGCAGCTCGCGTCGGGCCGCTTGGCGTTCTCGACCGACTTTGCGGTCATCGCCGATGCCGAGGTGCACTTCCTCGCGGTCGGCACCCCGCAGCGCGCCGACGGTCACGGCGCGAACCTCGCGTATGTCGACGCGGCGTTCGAGTCGGTGCTTCCGCACCTGGCCGAGGGCGCGCTGATCGCCGGCAAGTCGACGGTGCCGGTCGGCACCGCGGCGCGTTTGGACGCGATCGTGCGCGAGAAGGCGCCGCACGCGGCCCTCGCCTGGAACCCCGAGTTCTTGCGCGAAGGCTTCGCGGTCGAGGACACGCTGCGCCCCGACCGCCTGGTGTACGGCGTCCGCCCCGGTGACGAGGGGGCCTCCGCGGTCGCCCAGCTCGATGAGGTCTATGCGACCGCGATCGAGAGCGGCATTCCGCGTCTGGTCATGGACTTCGCGACCGCCGAGCTGGTGAAGGTGAGCGCGAATGCGTTCCTCGCGACGAAGATCTCGTTCATTAACGCGATGGCCGAGATCGCCGAGGTCACCGGCGCCGATGTCACGCAGCTCGCCGACGCGATCGGCCACGACGCGCGCATCGGTCGTCGCTTCCTGAATGCCGGCATCGGCTTCGGTGGCGGCTGCCTGCCCAAGGACATTCGCGCGTTCTCGGCGCGGGCCGAAGAGCTCGGCGTCGGCCGTGCTGTCGGCTTCTTGCGCGAGGTCGACGAGATCAACATGCGTCGCCGCGACCGCGTCGTCGAGCTCGCCTTGAACGCCTTCGACGGCGACGTGACGGGCCGCAAGATCGCGGTGCTGGGTCTCGCCTTCAAGCCCGACTCGGACGACGTGCGCGACGCCCCCGCTCTGGATGTGGCGTACCGTTTGCACGATCTCGGCGCCGACGTGCGGGCGACCGACCCGGAGGCGATCGAGACGGCGCGCCGGGTGCACCCGGAGCTGAACTACGTGCCGCAGATCACCGACGCCCTGGCGGATGCGGAGCTGGTGATCGTGGCGACCGAGTGGCGGCACTTCCGCGAGCTGGATGCGGCCGAGGCCGGGTCACGCGTCGCGCGGGCCCACATGATCGACGCCCGCAACTGCCTCGATCCCGTCGCGTGGCGCGCGGCGGGTTGGACGTTCCAGGGGCTCGGCCGCCCCTAACACCGTCTCCCGGAGCCCGCTGGTGGCGCTCTCGGTGTCGTCGGGGAATAGCGCCGGCGCGGTGTCGCCGCGGTGCGGCGCAAACACCCACGCCCGGTACAGCGCGAAGCGGAACGCGGTGCCGAGGCCCAAGCCGACGACGTTGCTCGCGATGTTGTCGGCGAGCAGGCTCGTGAAGCCGAGCGCGTAGTGCGACACCCACAGGCATGCCAGGCCGATCAGCATTCCGCCGACGCTGACGAGCGCGAACTCGACGCCCTCGCGCACGAGCTGCCGACCGCGGTGCTCACGGAAGGTCCAGAGCCGATTGCCGATCCAGTTCGCGGCGATCGCGACCGTCGTCGAGATGACCTTGGCGATCACGGGCCCTTCGTGGAGTTCGTCGGGGCTCAGGATCGTGAGGCGCAGCAGGTTGAAGATGCCGATGTCGATCACGAGCCCGATGGCCCCGACGAGGCCGAAGCGCGTGAACTGCCCGAACAGCTTTCGCACGCGGCTTGCCTCGCTTCGGGGTTCGCGCCCGATGCGGGCAACTAGGGTCGTAGAGGCGGCAGTCTAACCGGACTGCGTGGGGCGATCCTGGAGGTTGATCGGTGAGAGTCGGCGTGATCGGCGGCGGGCAGTTGGCACGCATGATGGTGCCCCCGGCGGTCGCATTGGGGATCGAGATCCGCGTGCTGGCTGAGGCCGAGGGGATGTCGGCCGAGATCGCCGCGACGGCGGTCGGCGACTATCGGGATGCCGCGACGGTGCTGAGCTTCGCCTCCGATGTCGATGTCGTCACCTTCGATCACGAGCATGTTCCGCAGCCCGTGCTGACCGAACTGGGGGAGCGCGGCGTCTCGGTGCATCCGGGCCCCGAGCCGCTCGCGGTCGCGCAGGACAAGCTGTGGATGCGCGAGCGACTGACCCAGCTGGGCGCCCCGGTTCCCGACTGGGCGGCCGTGCACGATGAGGCGGAGCTGGCCGACTTCCTGGCGGCGCACGGCGGTGCCGCGGTCGTGAAGACGCCGCGCGGCGGCTATGACGGCAAGGGCGTGCGGGTGGTGCGCAGCGCGGACGCGGTCGCCGACTGGTTCGCGGTTGTCGACGAGCACGCCTCCGGGGGAGCCCTGCTGGTGGAGGAGCTCGTCGATTTCCGACGCGAGCTCGCACAGTTGGTGGCGCGTCGCCCGAGCGGTGAGCTCGCGGCGTGGCCGCTGGTGGAGACCGTGCAGCGCGATGGCGTGTGCGCCGAGGTCACGGCGCCCGCGCCGGGGGCCTCGGTCGAGCTCGTCGCCGAGGCCGCGGCGCTCGCGGAGTCGATCGCGACCGGTCTCGGCGTGACGGGCGTGCTCGCGGTGGAGCTGTTCGAGACCGCCGACGGGCGACTGCTGGTCAACGAGCTCGCGATGCGCCCGCACAACACCGGCCATTGGACGATCGACGGCTGCGTGACGAGCCAGTTCGAGCAGCACCTGCGTGCGGTGCTCGATCTGCCGCTGGGCGCGACGACGCCGCACGCGGCGTGGAGCGTCATGGTGAACGTGCTCGGGGGGCCCGTGGGCGCGTCGATGCCGGAGCGCTACGCGGGCGCGCTCGCCGCCGAGCCGGGCGTCAAGTTCCACTCCTACGGCAAGCCGTCGCGCCCCGGTCGCAAGGTCGGGCACGTGACCGCGGTCGGTGACGACCTGGAGGCCGTCCGCGCGCGTGCGCGCGCCGCGGCAGGGTTCTTCGAGGGCTGAGTCGTAGCATGGGCGACGTGCCTGAAGTCAAGCCGCTCGTTGCCGTCGTCATGGGGTCCGATTCGGACTGGAACGTGATGAGGGACGCCGCCGCGGCGCTCGCCGAGTTCGACATCCCGCACGAGGTCGAGGTCGTCTCGGCCCATCGCACGCCGCACCGGATGATCGAGTTCGGAACGCAGGCGGCCGGTCGCGGCCTGCGGGCGATCATCGCCGGCGCCGGCGGAGCCGCGCATCTGCCCGGCATGCTCGCCTCGGTGACGACGCTTCCGGTGATCGGCGTTCCCGTGCCGCTCGCGAAGCTCGACGGTCTCGATTCGCTGCTGTCGATCGTGCAGATGCCCGCCGGGATTCCGGTCGCGACCGTGTCGATCGGGGGCGCGCGCAACGCCGGGCTGCTCGCGGCCCGCATGCTCGGCGCCACCGATCCGGCGCTTGAGGCCCGACTCGCCGAGTACGCCGCGAGCCTGGAAACCCTGGTCGCCGAGAAGAACGCGAAGCTCCAGCGCGAGCTGTGACGCGGACTCCGGCGTGACCAGCACCAGCCCCGTCCGGAATCCGGATGTTCGTTCTCCGGAGGTCATGACGCGTCGCGCGTGGTGGCTCGTCGGGCTGAATCTGCTCGTGCCCGGCTCGGCGCAGGTGCTCGCGGGCAGTCGACGGCTCGGCCGTTTCGCGCTCGGGGCGACGTTCGTCGGCTGGGTGCTCGTTGTCGCGGTGCTGGTGCTCGCTCTCGTCCAGCGCGGCTGGCTGCTGGCGTTTCTCACCCAGCCGATCGTGCTCGCGGTCGGCGTGTCCACCCTGATCTTCTACGCCCTGCTCTGGGTCGTCGTGACCCTGGACACGCTGCGCCTGGTGCGCATCGTCCGTGTGGCGCCATCGGCCCGCGCGCCGGTCGCGCTCCTGGCCGTCGCCGGACTCGTGGTCGCGACCGGCAGTGCGAGCTACGGCGCCGCCAGCGGCGTCTCGGCCCTCGGTGTGCTCAGCACCGTCTTCGGCGGCGGCACCATGATCGCCGAACCGATCGACGGCCGGTACAACATCCTCCTTCTCGGCGGTGACGCGGGTGCCGACCGCCTCGGTCTGCGCCCGGACTCGATCTCGGTCGTGAGCATCGAGGCAGCGACCGGGCGCTCGGTCATCTTCGGTGTGCCGCGCAACCTCGAAGACGTGCCGTTCCCGGCGGACTCGCCCCTGGCCGACGTCTTTCCCGATGGCTACTCGTGCGGGAGCGAGTGCCTCATCAGCTATCTCTACACCTACGGCGAAGAGCACGCTGATCTCTATCCGGAGGCGGAGGAGTCCGGCAGCAGCCCCGGGATCGAGGCGATGCGCGACGCGGTGTCGGGCGTCCTGGGACTGGAGCTGCAGTACTACGTCCTCGTCGACATGGCGGCTTTTGAGAACCTGATCGACGCCCTCGGCGGCATCGACATCGACGTGCAGGAGCGACTTCCGATCGAGGGCGGCCTCAACGAGGACGGCTCGCTGTTCGGGGTCGAGGGGTGGATCGAGGTCGGCCTGCAGCACATGGACGGCTACACCGCCCTGTGGTATGCCCGGTCGAGGCACTCGACCGACGACTACGACCGGATGCAGCGCCAGCGCGAGGTCCAGGCGGCGGTTCTCGAGCAGATTGAGCCCGCCAACGTGCTGCTGCGCTTCAACGAGTTGGCGGCGGCGGGCGCCGCGCTCGTCACGACCGACATCCCCGGCACCATGCTCGCCCACTTCGCGGAGCTGGCGTTGGACGCGCGGGAGTTCGACCTGGTCACCTACGACTTCGTGCCGCCCGAGGTGGAGACGTGGCAGCCCGACTTCGACGCGATTCGCGCGGTCGTCGACGAACTCACGACGGCGGTGACGCCGAGTCCCACGCCGGTGCCCTGAGACGGCTCAGAGTTCTGAGTGGAGTCGCCAGACCTGCTCGGCGGAGTCGCGCCAGCTGTATGCCGAGACGCGCTCCCGGCCACGGATCGTGAGACGCTCTGCGAGCGCGGGGTCCTCGAGCACCGAGCGGATCGCCTCGGCGAGGCGTCGCGGATAGTGCGCAGGGTCGGCGCGCGCGACTTCGAGCCCGGCGCCGCCAGCGACCTCCGAGACGGCGGGCGCATCCGAATGCACGACGGGCGTGCCGAGCGTGAACGCTTCGAGCACGGGAAGGCCGAAGCCTTCCGCCACACTCGGAAAGACGAAGACGCTCGCCCGCGACAGCACCACGGCCAGGTCGGCGTCGTCGAGCCGGCCGAGCGTGCGGACCCGCCCCGGCGCCAGGCCCGCCTCGGCGATGAGCGCGCCGATGTCGACTCCGCCCCAGCCGCCCGCGCCGACGACCAAGAGCGGAACGTCGTCGGGCGTGTCGGCGAGCGAGCGAATGAGCTGATCAAGTGCCTTGCGCGGCTCGAGGCTGCCGACGGCGAGCAGGTAGCGCTCCGGCAGCTCAAGCGCCGCGGCGCGGCTCTCCTCGTCGTCGGGCAACCCCAGGTCGCTTCCGACGGCAGCGCCGATGACGCGGACCCGGTCTCCGAATTCGAAGTGCGCCGACAGCTCCCGCGCGACGGCATGGGTGTCGACGATGATGGCGTCGGCGAAGCGCTCGGCCCGCCTCGCCATGGCCCGGTGCCAGCGGACGCCGTGCGGGGTCAGCGTCTCCGGGTGGGTCCAGGGCACGGCGTCGTGGATGGTCACGGCGAGCCGAGCGCCGGGAGAGTTCCGGTGGCCGGAGCGGAAGATCGGGGCGAGCAGGCTCGGAGCGTGGACGGCGCCGCTCCAGTGGGGACGCGCGAGGCCGAGCGACCAGGCCAGCGACAGCTCGCGCCGGGCCAGCGCGGTCGTGTCGAGGCGAGCCAGCCCGGGGATCGTCGATCGGATGCGCGCGCGGTCGGCCTCGGGCGAGGCGGAGACCACACCCGTCACCTCCCAGCCAGCCGGCGCGGTGTCCACGAGGCCGCGTGCGAGCTCAGCGGTGTAGCGCCCGATGCCGCCCGGCACCGGTGCCACGAGCTGGTCGACGATCACCCGGAGTTCGCTCATGCGGCCCATCCCTGTGCCCGCGCGGCGTCGCCAAGCGCCTCGCGCCAGCCTCGCATCGGAGTCAGTCCGGCGGCATCCCACGAGGCATGGTCCAGCACCGACCACGCGGGGCGCGCCGCCGGCATCGCGAAGTCGATCGCTCGCGCCGATTCCACGGGGAGGTGTCCGAGCCCCGCATCTTCGAGGATGGCCCGCATGAACTCGCGTCGGCTCGTCTGGCCCGAGTTGGTGCCGTGGTAGATCCCGCCGGGGACCGGGCGATCCGCCAGTTCGACGATGCGCTTCGCCAGGTCGCGCGCCCACGTCGGCTGTCCGATCTGGTCGTCGGCTCCGCGGAGCGGCCGTCCGGTGCGTGCCGCGGCGAGCACCGCGTGCGGGAAGTCGCCGGGGCCGCCGTACAGCCAGGCGGTTCGGACGATCGAGGCGCGGCCGTCGCTGGCGGCCATCACCCGGCGCTCGCCCTCGGCCTTGGTTCGGCCGTAGGCGTTGATCGGACTCGGCGGCGCGTCGGCGCGGTAGGCGCTCGTCGCGCGACCGTCGAAGACGTAGTCCGTCGACACATGGACGAGTCGGGCGCCGCGCAGCGCGGCAGCGCGGGCCACGTTCTCGGCGCCGAGCGCGTTGGCGGCGAACGCGCCGTCTTCATCGTATTCGGCCGCATCGACGGCCGTGTACGCGGCCGCGTTCAGGACGACGTCGGCGCCGGAGATCGCGTCGGCGATCGCGTCGGGGTCGGTGATGTCCAGCTCGGAGCGGCCGCGCGCGGTCACCTGGCGCCCGGCGAGCGCGGCGACCAGCTCACGCCCGAGCAGGCCGTGGGCACCGGTGACGAGCCAGCGGGCGTCGGATCGAACGGTCATGCGAGACCGGCGCGCTCGAGCAGCGGCTCCCACCAGTCGCGCCGGGTTCGGTACCAGTCGACCACCTCGGCGAGGCCGCGTTGGAACGGGACCTCCGGCTGGTAGCCCAATTCAGTGCTGATCTTGGTGATGTCGACGCTGTAGCGCAGGTCGTGGCCCTTGCGGTCGGCGACATGGTCGACGGCGTCCCAACCGCGACCGGTGGCATCCAGCAGCAGCTCCGTGAGCTCGCGGTTGGTCAGCTCGGTGCCACCGCCGATGTTGTAGATCTCACCAGCGCGCCCCGTCGCCAGCACGAGCGCGATGCCGCGGCAGTGGTCGTCGACGTGCAGCCAATCCCGCACGTTCGAGCCGTCGCCGTACAGCGGAACGCGCCCGCCGTCGAGCAGACGCGTCACGAACAGCGGGATGACCTTCTCGGGAAAGTGGTACGGCCCGTAGTTGTTCGAGCAGCGGGTGATCGAGACGTCGAGACCGTGCGTTCGCACGTAGGAGCGCGCGAGCAGATCGCTGCCAGCCTTGCTCGCCGCATACGGCGAATTCGGCTCCAGGAGATGATCTTCCGTCCACGACCCCTCGGCGATCGAGCCGTACACCTCGTCGGTCGAGACGTGGACGACCTTCCGGACGCCGTGCCGGACGGCGGCATCCAACAGGGTCTGCGTGCCGACGACGTTCGTCGAGACGAACGGGCCAGCATCCAGCACCGACCGATCGACGTGAGACTCGGCGGCGAAGTGGACGACGACGTCGACGTGCGGTAACTCGCGATCCAGAGCGCTCGCGTCGCGGATATCGGCGTGAACGAACCGGTAGCGGGGGTTCTCGGCGACCGGCGCCAGATTGGCCAGGTTGCCCGAGTAGGTGAGCGCGTCGTACACCACGACGTCGGCGTCCGCGAAATCCGGATAGGCGCCTTCCAGCGTGCGGCGAACGAAGTTCGAGCCGATGAATCCGGCACCGCCGGTGACAAGAATTCGCACGACGTGAGTCTAGCGAGGCCGCGCTCGGAGCCTGCCGTACGGGCGACCGGAGCGGCTCGCTAGACTCACGTCGTGGAGATCCGTGCCCTGAACGTTCCTGATTGCCTGGAGTTCGTGCCTCTCCATCACCGGGATGAGCGCGGCGAATTCCTCGAGTGGTTTCGGGCCGATGAACTGCAGTCGGCGACCGGTCGCAGGTTCGATCTGCAACAAGCGAATCTCTCGGTGTCGGTCGCGGGCGTCGTTCGCGGCATCCACTTCTCTGACGTGCCTCCCGGCCAGGGCAAGTACGTTGTCGCGATGAGCGGACACGTGACCGACTACGTCGTCGACCTCCGGGTCGGCTCGCCGACCTTCGGCGTCTGGGATGCGGTCGAGCTCGACACCGAACGGCGCAGCGCCGTGTTCTTGCCGGAAGGTATCGGGCACGCGTTTTGGGCGAGGACCGACGCGACGGTCGCGTACTTGACGACGGACGTCTACAAGCCCGCCCACGACCGCACGATTTCACCCCTCGACGCTGCGATCGGTCTTCCGGTGCCCGCCGGCGCGAAAATGTCACCCAAGGACGAGGGCGCCCCCACGCTCGCGGAGGCAGGCGAGCAGGGATGGCTTCCATCGTGGGACACCTGCCAGACCTGGTACCGAGAGGTCGGTCGATGAAGGGCATCATTCTTGCGGGCGGCTCCGGGACCAGGCTGCACCCGATCACGCTCGGCATCTCCAAGCAGCTGATGCCGATCTACGACAAGCCGATGATCTACTACCCCCTGTCGACGCTCATGCTGGCGGGGATCCGCGAGGTCCTGATCATCACCACACCCGGCGACCGCGCGAACTTCGAGCGGTTGTTGGGCGACGGCTCGCAGCTCGGCATTCGGCTCGAGTATGCGACACAGGCGGAGCCGAAGGGGCTCGCCGAGGCGTTTCTTATCGGTGCCGACTTCCTCGCGGGCGACGCCGCGGCGCTGGCGCTCGGTGACAACGTTTTCCACGGTGCGGGGCTCGGCACCCGGCTTCGTGAACACACCGATGTCGACGGTGCAGTGATCTTCGCGGCGCCGGTGGCCGACCCGAGCGCGTACGGTGTCGTCGAGTTCGACGCCGAGGGTCGCGTCCTCACCATCGAAGAGAAACCCGCCGCGCCGAAGAGCGGTTTCGCTGTTCCCGGGCTCTATTTCTACGACGCCGGGGTGGTCGAGATCGCGCGCACGATTAAGCCGAGCCCGCGCGGAGAGCTCGAGATCACCGACGTCAACGGGGCATACCTCGCCGATGGTCGACTGCGCGCCCAGCCACTGGAGCGCGGGACCGTCTGGCTCGACACGGGGACGATCGACTCGATGGTTGCGGCGACCGAGTTCGTCCGCGTGATCGAGGCTCGACAAGGCGACAAGATCGGCTGCCTCGAAGAGGTGGCGTGGCGGCAGGGCTGGATCGACGACGACCAACTGGAAAAGCTCGCGGCCCCGCTCGTCAAGAGCGGTTACGGGGAGTATTTGCGGCGACTGTTGGGCTGATCCCGCGTGCTAGCCTCGCCGAGTGGATAGCTCGGAAGTCACGGCAGAACTGGTTGTTCGCGCGGGGCTCGAGTTCATTTTCGTTCTCGGCGTGTTCGTCGCGATTCTGATTTTCTCGCGGCTTCGGCAGCGCCTGTTCCCGCTCGGAGCGGCGGCACTCACCGTGCTGTTCCTGTTCCTCGCGGCCTGGGGTGGCGCGCAGATGCTCGACCGTTGGCAGTACGACTATCCGCAGAAACTCTCGGCAGTTCCGTTGACGCGGTTCGCGATGTATCAGGTGCAGATCCCCGAGTCCGTGGAGAGCACGTACGGGTGGGAAGCGACGCTGACCGACGGCTCGATCGAGCAGGTCAACATCGCATCCGAGTTCGAGGCCATCGGCCTTCCGCCGCTGTCCACGCGGATGCGCGTGCTGCTGAGTTGGACCGCGGAACCCGCCGGTTCGGAAGACGAGCTTCGTGCACGGGAGGAGCTCCGGCTCTACGCGGTCGGCCTCGAACGCGCTCTCGCGGCCCGCGGCATCGATGTCGCGCGCATGGACTTTCTCCGGGTCACCGGGACGCCGTTGGAGCCCGAGTCCGAGCTCATCCTGAGCTGGGACGCGGACGACTTGAGGAGCACGCGATGAGCAAGCTCGGTGCGCTCGTGCGGCGCCTCGGACTCGACAACGTCCCGCTGCACGCGACCGCGACCGCGGAGTCGTTGGCGCTCGCCCGCATTCTGATGCTGGCGATCTGGATCGTTTACGTCGTCCAAGATCCGGTGCAGAGCCTGACGTTCCTGCCGCAGGAGCTGTTCCATGCGTTCGGGGTGTTCCAGCTCGTGCCCGGCACGGCCTGGGCCGCGTTGCTCACGCCGACGGGCCTGTTCGCCCTCAAATCGGTGCTGATCGGACTATTCGCCTGGGCGATGTTCGGCTTCCGCGGCGCTCGCGTGGCCGCGGCCGTCGCCCTTGCGCTCGTCTTCGTGTATCTGCAGGTCAAGAAGGGCTTCGGCGGGCACTGGGACCACCGCGAGATGACCCTCGCCTACGCCCACTTCCTGCTGCTGTTCACCCCGGCGTGGGACGCATTCGCGGTATCGCGAGCCGCACGTCGCCCGCGCCGCGAAGGCGTGTATCGCGCGTCGCTCATTGCGCTCAGCCTCGTCGTGATCATCCAGTACTTCTTCATCGGCGCGGCTCGAACCTTCATCGGAGGTCCCGGGATCTTCCTCGACGGTTCGTTGCAGAACTGGATCATCAACCGAAACCTCCGACCGAACCCCTTCGGATTCGACCTCGGCACCGCGTTCCTCGCGGAGGTCTGGCGTGCCCCGTTGGACCTTCTGTTCTTGGGTGGCACGCTCCTTGAACTGGTCGCGTTCATCGTCCTGTTCCTGCGGCCGGGGTGGCTCAAGATCGGCTTCGCCATCGGCTTCGCCGTCTTCCACGCGTCGATCTTCTTGCTGATGAACGTCGCATTCCTCGAGAACATCGTCCTGATCCTGCTGTTCTTCGACCTGGCGGCCCCGTGGCGTCGCGCGCGTCGGGGTCACAACGCGCCGGGCGTTCTCTTGGTCGATCGTGCTCGGCCCGCCGCGCTTGAGGTGGCCGCCTTCGTCCGGCGATTCGGTCGCGGCGAGCTTCCCGTGCGCGAGATGCCCGCATCGTTCGGCTCCCCGGCAGGTGGCCTCGCTTTCCAGCTCGCAGGCGGCAGCGACGTTGTGACCGGCCAACGGGCGCGGGCGGAAGCGACATTCCGCGTGCCGGGATTCCTCTGGCTCGCGCTGTGGCGCACGCGGCGGGCGGGAGATCGTCCGCTTGCGGACGACCGCTCGGTGTTCGCCGCGTGGTTCCTCGGTCCGAGGGTCGCCCCTCCCGGCGCGGACGAACTCGTCTCGAACGACTAGCTCGCGACTCCGAGGCTCGGCATGCCCTGGCCGAAGACATGGCGCAGGGCGCTCCGTGCAGCCCAGTACCCGGCCATGCCGTGGACTCCCGTTCCCGGCGGCGTTGACGATGAGCTCAGAAAAACGCCGGGGATCGGGGTCCGCCAGGGGTCTCGCGAGACGACCGGACGTTTGACGAGTTGTGCGATCGTCATGGCGCCGGCGGAGATGTCGCCGCCGACGTAGTTCGGGTTGTACAGCTCGACGTCCTCGGCCGAGGAATAGTGCTGGGCGAGGATCCGATCCCGGAACCCGGGGGCGAAACGCTCGATCTGCCGGATCATCGCCTCTGCGACATCGCGTGTGGAGCCGTGGGGAACGTGCGCGTACGCCCAGAGCACGTGCTTGCCGACCGGGGCCCGGGTGTCGTCGAGCACCGACGGCTGGTTGACCAGGACGTACGGCTGCTCGGGGTGCTCGCCGCGGGCCACGGCTGCCTCTGCCGCGGCGACCTCCTGCCGGGTTCCGCCGAGGTGTAACGTGGGTGCGGACCGCAGGTCGGGGTTGCTCCACGGGACCTCGCCGTCGAGAGCGAAGTCGATCTTGGCGACGGCATCGCCGTAACGGAAGCGGGCGAGCGCGCGCCGATACCGCGGCGGCACCTCGTCGCCCAGGATGCGCACGAGTGCGCGCGGGCTCACATCGAAGAGAGTTGCGCGCGCGGGGGGGATGTCGGCGCGGGAGGTCACCTCGATCCCGGTTTCGACTCGCCCCCCGTGCGCGCGAATGTCGTCGGCCATGGCGTCCGCGATCGACTGGCTCCCGCCGCGCGGGATCGGCCACCCGCCGGCGTGGGCGAGCGCTCCGAGGAAGATCCCCGCGCCCGACGTCGAGAGCCTGGGCATTTGGCCGATCGAGTGTGCGCTGAGACCGGCGAGCAGGGCGGGAGCCTCCTCGCCCCGGAACCGAAGGTTCCAGGCGGGCGTGCCCTGTTCGAGGACGCGGAGTCCGAACCGGACCGCCGTCACGGGGTCGGCGGGGATACGAAGTAGCTGGGACAGTGTGAAGTCGGCGATTCCCTGCGTGTGGTCGACGAGCGGTGCCATGAGGGACGTCCACGCGCGACCGTCGTCGCCGAGCCGCTCGCTGGTGCGCTCCAGATCGCGGTAGGCGATCGCGGCGCGCTCAGGGTCCAGTGGCTGTGCGTAGGAGATATCGCCGACGAGCAACTCCACGCGTCGTTCGATCTGAAACTCGCGGAAGAATTTCGACGTCAACGTCATCGGGTGAACGGACGAGCACACGTCGTGGCGGAATCCCGGCAGCGTCAGCTCGGAGGTCCGGGTTCCGCCGCCGATGGTGTCTGCGCGTTCGACCACGGTCACGTCGAGTCCGGCTCGGGCGAGAACAACGCCCGCCGCGAGTCCGTTCGGTCCAGACCCGACGATCACGACGTCCTGGAGTGTCATGCGCGCTCGCCATTCATCGGTTCGAGACTAGTCGCGCGTTGTCGTCGCGTTCGCCCGCGCCCGAGGCGTAACGGGCCGTGTCGTAGACTCTGCTCGCCTGACTGTCTGTTCGCGCGCACTGGGAGTTCCTCATCAACCTCGTTTCACGTCTGACACCTCGCATGCGCAAGGTGCTTCGATTCGCGCTCACCGCCCTCGTCCTCGTGGTCGTGGGCGTGCTCTTCGGGCGCGCGCTGGCCGAGAATTGGGCCGAGGTCCAAGCGGCCGAACTCGCATTCCATCCGGCGATGATCCTTGGTCTCGTGTTGTTCGCGTTGGCGGTCCCGGTGTCGGGCTTGCTGTGGGGCGGAATGGTGAATCGACTGGCCGGTTCGCGCGTCGTGGGCGTCCGTGAAGCCATCGCCGTGCATTCGGCGTCGTGGCTGCTGAAGTACATTCCGGGGCAGGTGGGGAGCTTCGTCAACAAGGTGGCCTGGGGCGCACGCCGCGGGATATCGCGCACGATCGTCGCAATCACCTTCGTCTACGAGAACGTCTTCCTCGTGCTCGCGGCGACCGTGCCGAGTGTCATCATTCTGGCCTGGGCGCTCGGTGTCGATCTGGTCACCGACAACGTTGGCGTCGTCGTGTTGCCACTGCTCGCCGTTGTTCCGCTTCTCGTCGTCTCTAACCGATGGGTCTTCCACAAGCTGCTGGCGCCCGTATTCCGGCGTGTCGCCAAGCAGGATCTGCCCGTGAGCTATTTCCTTTCGACTCCCGCCACCATGGGGTTCCAGGCGGCGTTCGTGGTGCCGCGCCTGCTGAACGGCGTCGGATTCGTCGTGACGGCCGCCACCGTGGCGTCGTTCGGCCCCGAGGCATGGTTGCCCCTTGCCGCCGCCTACATGCTCGCGGGCGCTGCGGGCCTTCTGGCGATCTTCGTCCCCAGCGGGCTCGGCGTGCGTGAAGCCGTCATCGTGCTGTTCACGGCCCCGTACCTCGGTGTCACGGGCGCGATCATTGCCTCGCTTCTCGCCCGACTGCTCAGCACTTTCGCCGACGTCGTCGTCGCGGGCTTTTACTTTACTTTCCGCTCGAACATCCCTCGCGAGGAGACATCGTGACCCGTCCGCACATTTCGATCATCGGCTCGGCACTGTCGGGCAACAAGGGCGCGGCCGCGATGCTCGAGAGCTCGATCCACACGCTCTCGACACGGATTCCAGGGGTTCGTTTCACGCTCTTCAGCATGTACCCCACCGAGGACCGCGAGCAGAATCGGTACGAGAACTTGGACATCGTGCCGGCCTCGCCGCGCCAGCTCGGGGTGACGATCAACACCTTGGCGCTGCTCTACCGAATCCTGCCGCCACTGCGCGGTCTCTTGCGCCGCCGGTCCCGCGCGATTGCGGCCCTGGCGTCGAGTTCGGTCCTGCTCGATCAGGGCGGGATCACCTTCACCGACGGACGCGAGAAGTTCTTGTTGTACAACGTCGCGTCGATCCTTCCCGCGCTCAACGTCAAGACCCCGGTCTTCAAGTGTGCGCAGGCAGTCGGGCCCTTCGAGAACCCAATCAACCGTCGTGCCGCGAAGACCTTCCTTCCCAAGGTTGCGACGCTCACGACGCGCGGCCGGATCACACACGAGTACGCGGAAAGTCTGGGGCTCGGCAATCTGCTTGCCGGTGCGGACTACGCGTTCTCGCTCGAACTCGATGGTTCGGAGGCATCGTCGGCGGCCGAGACGATTGACCTCTCGTTCTTCGACTCGGGCACCGTGGTCGGCGTGTCGCCGAGCGTCGTGCTGCAAAAGAAGGTCGATGCCGCGGGCGGCGACTACATCGCCAACATCGTCTCGTTCGTCGACGCGATGACGGCGAGCGGGCGCAAGGTGCTCATCGTGCCGCACAGCGTCCGCACGGGTACCGACAAGACCCACAACAACGACCTCCCGCTGTGCCGCGAGATTGCGAGCCGGATCGACTCGCCGGATTCCGTGCTCTCGCTCGACCGGGAGTACGACTCCCAGGTGTTGCGCTATCTCATTGGCCGGTGTGACTTCTTCGTCGCCAGCCGATTCCACGCGATGGTGTCGTCGCTCGCGATGTCGGTTCCCACCCTTGTCATCGGGTGGAGCCACAAGTACGAAGAGGTTTTGGAGATGTTCGAGCTCTCCGAGTGGGCGTTCGGCCACAGCGCGCTGACGCCGGAGTATCTGCTCGAGCGCTTCGACGCGCTCGTTGCCGATCGCGATGTCGTCGATGCCAAGCTCCGCGAGCACCTTCCGACCGTGAAGTCTCGCTCGCTCGCGCAAGCTGACGCGATCGCTGAACTCGTTCGCTCCCACGAGGGGTAACCGGCGTGGCTCGGTGGAAGGCCTTCGGGGCCGAGGCGCGAGCGACGTTCTCGGCGCGCATCGGCGAGTTGATCGATCACGACAACGGCGCCGCGGAGCGCGATCGGCGCGTCGTGACCTCGCTCCCGGACGCCCTCGTCCTCGCGACGACGGCGCTGTTCTTGATCTGCAGCACTCTGGCGATCTTCGGCTGGTTCACGCTTTGGGCGGTCATTCCGATCTTTGTTGTCAGCCTGGTCGCTCTTCGTTGGCTCATGCCGATCGCCATGCCGCTGGCGTCGTCCGGCGCCGTCACAGCGGGAATCGCGGTCGTCGGCGCCGCGGTCTGGGCTGCGGTGCAGTTGCCGTTCGCGAGCGAGTATTTCGTCGCCATTCGCGACCCCGGAATCTACCTCCTGTCGGGTGCTGCCATCGCGAATACCGGCGGCTCGCCTCTCGATGTGTCGGCGGCGCACGCCCTGGCGGCGCAGTTCCCCGAGCTCGCCGAACGGCCCGGCGCGTTCGCGGTGTCGGACGACCTGACGGTGCGCACGCAGGGCAACATCGGCCTTCCCTCGCTCATCGCGATCGGATACATCCTCGGTGGCACCGTCGGGGCGACGTGGGTGAACGTCTTCCTCGGTGCGGTTGGCCTGCTCGCCGTCTACGGACTCGCGCGACGCCTCGTCGGCGGAGCCTGGGCTCTCGCGCCGATGGCGGCGTTGGCGCTGTCGATGCCCTACATCTATTTGTCGCGAACGACCTACACCGAGATCCTCACGTTGCTGGTCATGTGTGCCGGGGCTGTCTGGCTGATCAGTGGCTTCGCTCGGCACCGTTCGATCGATTTCATCGTCGCGGGCGTCTTCACGGGTTCGGCCGCCCTGACGCGCATTGACGGCGCGCTGGGGATCGCCGGCGCGCTTCTGGGCTTCGTCTTCGTCCTGATCGGAGTCGGGCGGACCCGCGCCGATGCAGGGGTCGGTCGCGCCGCGCTCCAATTCGCCCTACCGACGATCGCGCTTCTCGGGCTCGGGACCCTGGATCTAGTGCTCAACATGCCGCGCTATCTGAGTGACCAGTTGGCGAACTCCCGTCCCTTGTGGGCCGGGACGGCTGTCTTCGCGCTTGCGCTGGTCATCCTCTCGCTAAGCCCCCTCGGCCGGAAACCCCTCGAGTTCGTTGCTGCCCACAAGCCGATTGCCATCGGCGCCGCGGCGACGCTCGGACTGTTGCTCGTCGGCTGGGTGTCTCGGCCGTTTTGGCTCGAAATGCATGAGATCTCCAAGGGGCCGTATCAGAACGCGGTCGAGGGACTCCAGCTTCGTGACGGCCTTCCCATCGACCCGTCCCGCAGCTACGACGAGTACTCGCTGTGGTGGTACGGGTGGTACTTCGGTTGGCCGCTTCTGCTCATCGCCGCGGTAGGGCTGTGTCTGTGGCTGTACTGGGCGATTTCACGCAAGCGCGCGGCTCACATTGTCATCCTGGCCACGGTCGCGGTCTCGGCGCTGCTCTACCTCACCTTCATCAAGATCACTCCTGACCAGATCTGGGCGTTCCGACGGGTGCTCCCGGTCATCACTCCCGCGATCCTCGTGGGCTTCGCGATCGGCCTTCGACTGCTCGCGGGCTTCGGCAAGTGGGGTCGGATCGCTGCGGGAGCGGTTGGCCTGGTCACGTCGCTGAGCATCCTTTCGACCTGGGGGCAGATCTTCTTCGAGGTCGAAGGCAGCGACCAGGGGCAGGAGATTGCGGCGATCTGCGAGGCCAGCGACGGTGCGGACGTGATCGCCCTCGTCGGGCCGGGCGCCCCGGCGAACTTCGCGCTCACCCTCCCCTCGGTCTGCGACACGCAGACGGTGACAATTTGGGAGCCAGGAGCACTGGATTGGGCTGAACTCGCTTCGGCGGCCGATGGACGCGTCGCCGTGGTCAGTTTCGACGACGGCGCTGTGCCGTGGAGTGTCGCGCCGCGTACGGCAACCGCGACGTCTGAGGTGCACTTCTGGCAACGCCATCTGCTGGAAACTCCTCGAACGACGACTCTGTCGGTGCGCAGCGTCTTCGTTGGATTCCTGAATTCCGACGGTACGGTCACGCCCGCGGCCGGCTGACCACAGGCGCGGCGCGCCCCGGGATCGCCGAGTCCGTCGACTACACTCAACCGCAACTCGTCTCGACGCGGCGGGTGAGGGGGAGTGCGATGTCGTGGACCGGGGTGGGCGCGCGTGCGCTCGCGGGCCTGGTGGCGGGAGGACTCGTCGTCAGCGTCCTCACTCCACTGGCCGCGTCGGCAGCCAGCGCGGCAGAGTTCGACCCCGGCAACATCATCACGGACTCCGTCTTCTACGACGGCGACGGCCTCTCTGTCGCCGAGATCCAGGACGTCCTGGATGACGAAGGTGCGAGTTGCACCTCCACCTCGAGCGCCGACTGCCTCAAGTCGATTCGAGTCACGATCAGTGCCAGTTCGGCGGACTCCTACTGCGACGCGATTGCGGCCCAGTCGAACGCCTCCGCGGCGGAGGTCTTTGCGACGGTCGGAGCGGCGTGCGACATCAACCCGGCCGTGCTGCTGGTGCTGGTGGAAAAGGAGCAGTCGCTCGTCTCGCGGAGCACGCCGTCTGAGGTGGCCTACCGGTACGCAACCGGGTTCAATTGCCCCGACACGGCTCCGTGTTCCGACGCGACCTCGGGCTTCTTCCGCCAGGTCTACTTCGCGGCACGTCAATTTCAGGTGTACCGGCTGAACCCGACGAGCTTCAACCACCGCGCCGGCCAAACGGTCGCGATCGGCTACCATCCGAACTCCGCCTGCGGGTCCGCGTCGGTCACGATCGCCAACAACGCGACCGCCGGGCTGTACAACTACACGCCCTACCAGCCGAACTCAGCGGCCCTGCTCAACCTGTACGGCACCGGCGACTCCTGCTCGTCCTACGGGAATCGCAATTTCTGGCGGATCTTCAGCGACTGGTTCGGGCTCGGAAATCTGGTCTCCGCCGGATCCTTCGAAAAATCGGTGAGCGATTGGCGCTTCGGCACCAGCGGGGTGAACCGTGCGCTCACCGGCCCGACGACATCGGCGCAGGAGGGCGAGTACTTCTTGGCCGCCAACGTGTCGGCGGCGGGCAAGTCCGTTTATCAGGACATCTCCGCCACGCCCAAGGCCGGTGAGGTCTATACGGCCTCGATTTGGCTCCGGTCGGGTCGGTCCGGCGAAACATTCTCCGGGAAGGTCGTGCTGTGGGCCCTCGGCGGCTCCGCAGAGTCCGCGTCGTCCTCGTTCGAGGTATCCAACGAATGGACCGAAATCGTGGTCCCGCTCGTCGTCGACAAGTCCGGACACTCGAAACTGCGACTTCAGGTCTACTTCGCTGAGACCGGACTGGACCTGCATCTGGACAACGCCAGCGTCGTGCGCACCCCGTGGCAACCGAGTCGCGGTGACGCCGAAATCAGCTCACCGTCGTTCGAAGAGGGCCTGGGCGCGTGGACGTTCAAGAACGGCTTCATGAACCGCGTCGTCTACAACATCCCGGAACTCGCCTTCTCTGGGGACCGGTTCCTGGCGTCGAATACTCAGGTGCGCGGTCGGTCGGTTGGTCTCGATGTCGGAGACATCGTTCCCCGCGCGGGAGAGACCTACTCGGCGCTCTTCTGGGTGCGCTCGGGGAGCGCGTCGCGGGAGTTTGAAGGGAAGGCCGCCGTCTGGGCGCTCGGTGGCAGCTCGGAGGTCGCCGTCACCTCGTTCACCGTGTCCGGTGAGTGGACACCCGTGCTGGTGACGTTGCCGGTGGAGAAGGACGGCCATACCCGCCTTCGCCTTGAGGTCTACTTGGCCTCCACGTCGTACGACCTGCGGATCGATGACGTGACCGTGACCGCGAGTATTGTTCCCGACGGTTCCTTCGACGACGGGTGGGGCGATTGGCGAGTGAGCGCCGCTGCGGGCCAGCAACTCGTCTCCGATGGCTTCGGTGAGACGGGCTACGGCTCGATCGATGGTTCGACGGTTGCCGCGTTCACACCGTCCAGCAACGGGGAGTCGATGTCGGTCTCGATCCCGCGGTCGGTCGCCGCTGGTGAGACATTCACGGCATCACTGTGGCTCCGAACGAGCGTGGCGGACACGGTCTTCCGCGGGCGACTTGCACTGTGGCTGTTGGGCGGTTCCACCGAGGTCGCGACGCACGACATCGAGATCACGGACGAGTGGACGCGAGTCGAGGTCGAGGTGACGGCGGGATCGGCCCACAGCGACGTGAAGCTCCAGATGTATGCGTCGGCCCCCGACGTCGAGGTCCTTGTCGACGCGGTCACCATCAAGTAGTTCGACGGCTTCGCGCGGACGATTGCGCGCCCCGTCGGTCGGGTATGGTTCTCGACGTGCATGAAGCAGAGTCCGGGGTGCTATCGCGGCCTTCGCGTTGGCGCCGCGCGCTGACCACGGCCCTGGCGGGACTCGTTGCGATCGGCGTGGCCGCGGGCGCCATCCTCGGAGTGCAGGCGTTCGTCTTGTATGACGCGATCGCCCAGATTCAGGAGCGGTCGGGCACCCTGACGGCGATGGCGTCGCGGCTGGAGTTCGACGGCGTTGAGGTCGCGCTCGACGAGGTTGCGGACGATGCCTCCCTCGCGGCCGCGGCGGCGTCGGGGCCGTTCTGGGATCTGGCGGCTCAGGCCCCGATTCTCGGGGACGATCTTGTCGCCGTGGGAGAGGCGGTTGCCGTGCTTGACGAGCTCGCCGAGGCAGCGCGCGGGGCCTACGCGGCCACGGGGCTGGCCAGCGGCGTGGGTGTGCTCCTCCCGCACGACGGCCAGTTTGACGTCGCCGCCATTGACGGCGTCGTCACGGCCTTCGCCGAGATCGACGCCGCGACGGTCCTCGCGGCGGAGCGCATCGCGCGCATCGACCGCGACGGACTTCTGGGGCCGGTGCGCTCGAACATCGACACGGTCAGCCGTTTGCTGGAGGCGATTCCGGCGCAGCTCGCCGAAGCGCGTGAAGCGCTCTCCGTCGTCCGAACGGTCCTGGGCTTCGAGGGTGCCCGCACGACGCTGGTGGTCCTGCGCGACAGCGCGCAGGATTGGGCGAGCGGCGGCGCGCCGCTGGCCGTGGCCGAGTTCGACGTGCTCGACGGCCGGGTGAGCTTCGTCGGCGCGGTTGCCGCCAGCGACGTCGTGAGCGCGATCGATCCTGTCGACGCGACGGAATCGGTGTGGGGTGCGCTCACCTCCCAGGAACTGGCGACCGTCCCCGAGTTCGCTCCTCTCGCGTCGACGCTCGCGCAGAACTGGTCGAGTCGGACGGGGGAGGGCGTCGATCTCGTCGTCTCGCTCGATACCGTGGCGCTCGACGCGATCGCGCAGTTCGTCGGTGCCGACCCGGGCTCGCGACCCGAACCCGGCGCGTGGGGTGAGGCGAGCCCGCAGCTGCAGCAGACGGCGCTGGCCGACAGTCTTGTCGCGGTGCTCGATAGCGCGGGCGGCGCGAGCGAATACATCGACCTTGCGGCGGAGCTCTTCGGCGGGCGACGCATTCAGGCGTGGAGTTCCCACCCCAACGAGTCAATCCTGATCGAGTCGTTCAGCACGATTTCGGGTGCTGTCGAGCCGAGCGCGGACCGCATCGGCGTGTATCTCGACGGCCAGGACCCGGCGTCGAGCGGAGCCCTCGAACTCGCGGTAGAGCTCACCAGTTGCGCGGACGAGTCGACCGTCCGCGTCGATGTCTCCTTCGCGGCCGCGAGGCGCGACACGACGGTGTGGGTGGTCGGACCGACCGGATCCCACAGCGTCGATGCGGAGACTCGTGCGACGCTCGATGGCGCTCCGGTGGTGTCGCTGCGAGCGACGCCGGGGGAGTCGGCCTCGGTCACCTTCCGCACCGACGCGCTGAACCCGGCGTACGTCGTGATCGCCCCGTCGCGCCTTCTCGGCCCCCTGGTCGGCTCGACGACGGCCTGCGAATAGCGCCCGGCGCCACGGTTCGCGAGGCACCCTAGGGTGCGACTCGTCGGTGCTCCCGGAGCGCGCGCCGGACTTCGAGCCTCAATCGAACAGCGAGTCCGAGACGGACCACCCAGAGGGCGGGCCGTTTCCACCATTCCGGGTGCTTGTTGCGAAGGTACCGGTAGGCGCTTTCGTGGTGTGCGCGGAGCATGCGTTCGGGGTAGCGCGACGTGGTCGAGCCGCCGATGTGCGACACGGTGGCCCCGGGAGCGAAGACGTTGTGGTAGCCGGCGACGCCGAATCGGCGGCCGAGATCGACGTCTTCGAAATACATGAAGAAGCCGTCGTCGAAGCCGCCGACGGCGTCGAACGCATCGCGCTTGATCAGGAGGCAGGCGCCGGACAGCCACCCGGTCGCGACAGGTTCGCTGGCGTGCGAGCGCTCCTCCTGGAGGTAGCGCCGGGTCCATGGGTTGCGCGGCCAGGCTCGGACGAAGAGCGCGTGACCGACCCCGTCGCGAATCGACGGAAGGCGACGGGCCGAGGGGTACACCGAGCCCTCCGCGTCGAGAATCCGCGGCCCCACGCACGCGACGTCATCCGGGCGGACGGCGTCGCCTAGCGCCTCCAGTGCGCCCGGGTGGAGCTCAATATCGGAGTTGCAGACGAGCACCGTCGAATACTGAGGCGCGAGCTGCGCCACGGCCGCGTTGATGGCGGCGCCATAGCCGGGATTGTCGGGGTTGACGAGAAGCGCCGTGTTGTCGCGCTCGGCGGCAACACGTTGCGGCACCCCGTCGGTCGAGCCGTTGTCGCTGAGGACCAGGTGGATGCCGGGGGCGGCGGCATCGAGGCTTGCGACGAAGGCATCCAGCACGGGGCCGGGCGAGTAGGTCACCACGACCACTGCGACGCTGTCGAGGTTCACGAGAGCGACCGGCTCTGCTCGCGAATGGCCGCATCGTAGGCTTCGGCGTGCGTTCGCGCCGTGTGAGCCCACGAGAAGCCGGCGGCGCGCGCGCGTGCGCGAGCGCCGAGCGTGGCGCGCCGCTCGGGGGCAGCGAGGAGTGCCGTGAGCGTGGCCGCGATGGCGTCCTCCGTCGGTTCGGTGTACTCGACGGCGTCTCCGCCGACCTCCGGCAGGGCGAGGCGGCGGGTGGTGAGTACCGCGGCTCCGCACGCCATCGCCTCCAGAACGGGAAGGCCGAAGCCTTCCGCGGATGACGGGTACGCCACCACGTCGGCACCCCCGAGGAGCGCGGGCAGAAGCGCCTTCTCGACGTAGCCGAGCCGATGAACACGATCGCTCATGGCCACGGCGCTGTCGACGTCGTCGTCCCAGCCGGGTGCCCCTGCGATCACCAGCTGCACGCCGTCGAACAGCTCCGGTTGATCCCGTGCGGCGGCAAGAAACCCGCGGATCAGGGCGGGGACGTTCTTGCGGGGTTCGAGCGTGCCGAGGAACGCGATCCAGCGATCAGCCCCGATCAGCTGTCGGACGTCGCGGACGCTGTCGGGCGTCGGGAGGTGGAACTGCGTGGTGTCGACGCCGTGGTAGGCAACCCGCGCCCGTGCCGCGCGCGGGCCGACGAACCGCACGATTTCTGACCGCGTCGCGTCGCTGGGTACGAGGAGTTCTTGTGCGAACCGAATCGCGAGTCGTGTCCAGGTGCGGAAGAACGCCGTCTTCAGCGTGCTGTGCGCGTCGGGATCCGAGAAGAACGTCGCATCGTGCAGGGTGACCACCCGCGGCCGCCGAGTGAACAGCGGGAATGTGTAGTGCGGCGAGTGGATGACGTCGCTCCGGGTGCGCCGTGCGACGCTCGGAAGCCCGAACTGCTCCCAGGCCAGGCGTGCCCCGCGCGACGCCCAACGGCGGGGGAGCGCGACGAGTTCGGCGTCCGGGGCGGCACTCGCGATCCAGGTGCGGTCACGCTCTTGGACGGCGATCACGAGCCGTGCGCCCTGCAGATCGAGTGCGGGGATGAGGTGTTCGAGGTATCGGCCGACGCCGCCCAGACTTGCCGGGATCGCGGTCGCGTCAATCAGGACTCGCGGCTGGGTATTCACGTCGGTGACTCTCCTCGCCAGGGCTGGCGTAGCGTCCATTATTGCGTGCTCCCGGCCCCGGCACGCAGCGCAGGTTCGGGTCGCGTCCGTTAGAGTCCTCTTCGAAGGCTTGACCGAAATCCGAAAGCGAGATACTCCAGCATGAAGCGTGCGCTCATCACCGGCGTCACCGGCCAGGACGGCTACTACCTGAGCAAGCTGCTGCTGAGCAAGGGGTACGAGGTCTACGGTCTCGTTCGCGGTCAGAACAACCCTAAGATCGACTTCCTGCGTCGAGAGCTTCCCGATGTCAAGATCCTGACCGGCGACCTCCTCGATGTGTCGAGCCTGTTGCGTGCGCTCGAGGCGTCCAAGCCCGACGAGTTCTACAACCTCGGTGCGATCTCCTTCGTCGCGTATTCCTGGGAGAACGCGATGCTCACGAGCGACGTCACCGGCAAGGGCGTCCTGAATGCGCTGGAGGCGGTGCGCCTGTACTCGGGCGACGACGCGGCGAAGGTGCGGTTCTACCAGGCCTCGAGCTCCGAGATGTTCGGCAAGGTCCAGCAGGTTCCGCAGCGCGAAGAGACCCTGCTCTGGCCTCGTTCGCCCTACGGCGTTGCCAAGGTCTTCGGTCACTACATGACCATCAACTACCGCGAGTCCTACGGCATGCACGCGTCCAGCGGCATCCTGTTCAACCACGAGTCGCCGATGCGTGGACCGGAGTTCGTCACGCGCAAGATCAGCCTCGCGGTCGCCAAGATCGCTGCGGGCAAGCAGGACCAGATCGCGCTCGGCAACCTCGACGCGAAGCGCGACTGGGGTTTCGCGGGCGACTACGTCGACGCGATGTGGCGCATGCTGCAGGCCGACGAGGCCGATGACTACGTCGTCTCGACCAACGAGACGCACTCGGTGCGTGAGTACCTCGACATCGCGTTCCGCCACGTCGGCATCGAGGAGTGGGAGAAGCACGTCTACCAGGACCCGGCCTTCTTCCGTCCCGCTGAGGTCGATCTGCTGATCGGCGACTCGACGAAGGCGCGCGAGGGTCTTGGCTGGAAGCCCGAGGTGGACTTCCCGACGCTGGTCAAGATGATGGTCGACGCCGACGTGGCACGAGTCGCCGCGGGCGAAGCCTGAGCTAAATCGTGCGCACCGCGCTCATCACGGGAGTCACCGGCCAGACCGGAAGCTACCTCGCCGACCTGCTGACCGCGGATGGCGGGTGGGACGTCCATGGTGCGGTGCGGCCGGGAGACCGCACCCTCCCGTGGGACCCGGCGGTTGCCGGCGCGATCACCTTCCACGAAGCCGACCTGATGGATGAGGCGTCGTTGCGCGCCGCCGTCGAGCAGACGAACCCCGACGTGGTGTTCCACCTCGGCGGGCTCACGAGCGTGGGAGAGTCGTGGTCGCGGCCTGTTGACTACGCCCGGGCACTGTCGATCGCGACCATCGTGCTACTGGACGCCATCGAGGGATCGAGCACGGCGTTCGTGCACGCGTCGAGCGCAGAGATCTTCGGCGAACCGGCAGCCTCGCCCCAGAACGAGCGCACGCCGATCGCGCCCGTCTCACCGTACGGGGCCGCCAAGGCGCACGCGCATGCTGCTGTTCAGATCGCGCGCTCGCGCGGGGTCGCGGCGAGCAACATGATCCTCTTCAATCACGAGTCGCCCCGGCGCCCCACCTCCTTCGTCACGCGGAAGATTACGTCCGGCGTGGCCGCGATCGCGCGCGGTGAGCAGGACAAGCTCGCCCTGGGCAACCTCGACGCCCGGCGCGACTGGGGCTGGGCGCCCGACTACGCGCGGGCGATCTGCGCGGCGGCCGATCACGCCGACGACTTCGTCATCGCGACCGGGGTGGCGCACTCGGTGCGCGACTTCGTCGAGGCCGCCTTCGCGGCGGTCGACATCGTCGACTGGCAGGAGCGCGTCGAGCTCGATCCCCGCTTCTTCCGCGCAGCGGATGCGACCGAGCTCGCTGGTGACGCGTCCCACGCGCGGGAGGTTCTCGGGTGGGCACCGTCTGTTGAGTTCGCTGAGATCGTCGCGCGCATGGTCGAGGTCGACCTCCACTGAGACGCTGCCCCGCGGCGTTACTCGCGGTGCACAGGAATCGTCCCCGAGTTCGCCCCTACAATGTCGAAGTCGCGCTTCGTCGCGATCGCAACGGCGCGGGGTGCGTGCGCCGTTCGGGCGTCGTATCCCGCCCGCCCCTTCGCACGTGAGGAACCCATGAACGACGACGACCTCGAGGCCTGGCTGACCGAGGTGCAGCGGCGCTCGTTGCGTCGCGCCCAGATTGTCGGATTGACTCAGGCTCGGGGGTTCGGGCGCCCCGTCGCGCTCGCACGGCGGGCACGGCTGAAGGTCGCTGAAGTCGGGGTACGCGAAACGGCTGCGCTAGCGATCAACCGCGCCGCGAGCAAGCTGCGGGGCCGCGCATGATGCCGCGTCGTTCGGGCTCGACCGGTCACGAGGCATTCGATCAGCGCATCGGGCTGGCGCTTCGGCGGCTGGGCGTCGACGACGCGCCGTCTCGGCTGGCGCGACTGCGGGGCCTCGTGGATGCCGTTGCCGCGCAGCCCACCGGTGACAACCTGTGGCTGCTCTTCGTGAGTCTGAGCGGGGCGTTCCCCGAATCCGACGACGTCATCGCGCTGCGCCGCGCCATCGAGCTCGCCGTCGACTCGGATGCGCGAGTCGACGCGACGCTCGCTGTCGTGCACGATGCCGCGATCGAGCGGGGATCGTGGGACCGCCCGATGCGGCTCGTGCCCGGGGGAACCCTCGTCGAGGTCGACTTCTGCGCGAAGCACGAGCACAACAGTGGGATCCAGCGGGTCGTGCGCGAGACCGTCATGCGCTGGGAGGGCTCGCACGAGATCGAGCTGGTCGCGTGGGTCGTCCACGGCAGCGCCCTTCGCGGGCTGTACGACCACGAGCGCGATCGGGTGCTCAAGTGGGGTTCCTCCGACCGCGAGCGCGGCGAGATCGCTTCGCCGCACACCGCCGACCTCGTCGTCCCCGTCGGCGGACGCATCATTGTGACCGAAGTCCCGAGCGTCGCGTCGTGTCGTTGGCTTGCCGCGATCGCTGAGCACACCTCCACCGAGGTCCATCTAATCGGCTACGACACGATCCCGCTCGGAAGCGCCGACCATCTGCCCGCACTCGAGTCCGAGCGGTTCGCGCGCTATCTCGAGCTGGTCAAGTATGCGACGTCGGTCGTCACGATCAGCGACGCCGCCGGCGAGGAGTTCCGCGGATTCGTCGACGCGGTCCGCGTTCAAGACGTCTCCGGCCCGCGGGTCGAGGCCGTCGTGCTACCGGGGGAGTTCCCGGGGACCTCGCATCGGGACAACCCCGTTCGCCAGTCCGGTCTTGTGCTGTGTGTCGGCAGCCACGAGGGACGCAAGAACCAGCGTGCCCTGGTCTTCGCCGCGGAGCGATTGACGCGCGAGGGGATTCCGATCAGCCTTCACCTGGTGGGGCGCGGCAGTGCGAGCTTCATCGGCGCCTTCGACGCGGACGTGGCGGCAGCCCGCTCTCGCGGCGTCGACGTTAGGGTGCGGCGCGATGTCGGCGACGCCGAGCTCGCCGAGCTCTACAGCACCGCTCGCGTGGTGGCGTTCCCGTCGCTGCAGGAGGGCTTCGGGCTGCCGATCGTGGAGGCGCTGGCGCATGGCACACCGGTGCTCACGAGCTCCTACGGGAGCATGGCCGAGGTGGCGAGCGCGGGCGGATGCGTCGTCGTCGATCCTCGAGACGATGAGGCGATCGTCGCGGCGCTGAGGTCCATGCTCACGGACGAGCAGGCGTACGAGCGGCTTCGCGCCGAGGCGCGAGCTCGTCCGCACCGCAGCTGGAACGACTACGCCGAGCAGACCTGGGACGCCTTCGGAGGAGCACGATGACGGAGCGCGTTGAGACACGGCTGCGAGTCAGCGTCGGCGCTGCCGTCCGCGCGATCGAGGCAACCCTGCTGGGCACCCGCTCGGCGACCGAGAGTCACGCCCGTGCCCGGCTGAGCGCGCAGATCACGGCGCCGTCGCGGTCGGACGTCTGGTTCGCTCTGGCGATGATCGACGGGAGACTTCCGACCCCCGATGAGGTCATCTGGTGGCACCGTCATTGTGTGCTGAACGGCTTCTCGGCTCTCCTCACGCGGCGCGTGCGTCGCCGTCGCCTGGCGAGAGTGATCGTCACCGGTGCAGTGCTGGTCGACGCCCACCACACTCTCGTGAGCGGGTTGGGAACGGGCATCCAGCGCGTCGCACGGAAAGTGCTCGAGTCGTGGACAGGCGCGCGTGCGTTCCTCGCGGTCGGCTGGGACACTCACTTCGAGCGCCTCGTCGAACTCGAGATCGATGGCTCGGCTCTGGTGCGGGCCGACCGCGACGTCCTCATTCCGTGGGACTCCCGGTACGTCCTGGTCGAGCTGGCCACCGAGCGCTCGCGCCTCGACCGCATGCAGGCGCTGGCGCAGCACAGTCCGAACCGTGCGAGCGCGATCGGGCTTGACTGCGTTCCGATGACGATGTCCGAGACGACGGGGCCCGGCATGCCGGGGGCCTTCGCGCGCAATCTGGCGACGCTCGCCCACTTCGATCGGATCGCGGGCATCTCCGATGCCGCGACGGAGGAGTACGCGGGCTGGCGACGCATGATCTCCTCGGCCGGGCTCGAGGGCCCGGAGGTGCGCACCGTCGCACTCGCCCAGGAGGCCGTCGGCTCGGACGTGCCCGCGGAGACGGGCGAGACCCCGCTCGTGCTCTGCGTTGGCAGCGCCGAGCCGCGCAAGAACCAGGGCGCCGTGCTCCACGCAGCAGAACTGCTCTGGCGCGAGGGGCTCGACTTCCGACTGGTGTTCGTCGGAGGAAACGCGTGGCGATCGGAGCGCTTCGTCCAGGAGCTCGACCGCTTGCAGGGCATCGGGCGTCCGGTCGCGAAGGCGAGCGGCGTTGACGACGCAGCGCTGAACCGGCTGTACCGAGAGGCGACGGTGACCATGTTCCCCTCGCTTCACGAAGGCTACGGGCTACCGATCGTGGAGTCGTTGGCGGTCGGAACGCCCGTCATCACCTCGCGCTACGGCAGCATGCGTGAGCTCGGCGACGGCGGTGCACTGTTCGTCGACCCGCGCGACGATCACGACGTCGCCCGTGCACTCGGCCTGATTCTGAGAGACTCGTCGGTGCGCGATCGCCTCTCCGCCGCAGGGCGGAGCCGTCCAACGCGGAATTGGACCGAGTATTCTGATGAACTATGGTCTTTCCTGGTCGGGGTGGGCCGCTAGCCATCGTGCTGAAGCCAGGAGAGACATGAAGCTGTTCATTCAGATCCCGTGCTTGAACGAGGAGACCACTCTCCCTGCCGTTCTCGCCACGATGCCCAAGGAGATCCGGGGCATCGATGAGATCCATATCCTCGTGATCGACGACGGCTCGACCGATAAGACCATCGAGGTGGCGACCTCGCTCGGAGTCACCCACTTCGTGCACCACGTGCGCAACATGGGTCTCGCGCGGTCGTTCCGAGACGGTGTGAACTACGCGTTGGAGCACGGCGCCGACATCGTGGTGAACACCGACGGTGACAACCAGTACCCGCAGGAGCGGATTCCGGATCTGGTCGCGCCGATCGTCGCGGGCGAGGCCGACATCGTGATCGGCGATCGTCAGACCGCGACGATCGCCCACTTCTCCTGGTTCAAGAAGATCCTGCAAAAGCTCGGCAGCCAGGTCGTCAACGTCGCCGCGAGCACCGACCTTCCGGATGCGGCGAGCGGGTTCCGCGCGTATTCGAAGGCCTCGCTGCTGCGCCTCAACGTCGTCACCCAGTTCAGCTACTGCATGGAGACGATCATTCAGGCCGGCAACAAGCGCCTCAAGATCGCCAGCGTCCCGATCGACACCAACCCGAAGACCCGCGAGTCGAGGCTGTTCTCGTCGATGGGGCAGCACGTGATGAAGTCGGCGGAGGCGATTCTGCGCAGCTACATCATGTTCAAGCCGTTCGGCTTCTTCGCCGCAATCGGAAGCTTGATGCTCGTCGGCGCCATGATTCCGTTCGTCCGCTACCTGATCCTGATCTGGTTCTTCAGCGAGAACGCGGGGCAGCACCTGCAGTCCCTGATCCTCGGGGTCGCGCTGCTCGTCGGAGCTCTGCTCGCGCTCGCGCTCGGAGTGCTCGCGGATCTGCAGCGGACGAACCGCATCCTGATCGAGGAGTCCCTGGAGCGGCTGAAGGGCATGCAGTACGGACCGGCGACACGAGTTGACGTTGAGCGCTGAGGCGGCGCGAGCGCGGGCCGAGCGCCTCGCTGCGACGCCCTTCGACGTCGTCGCCTCGCACTCCGGTGGGTTCTTCCGCGGGTTCTTCCGCTCGCTCGCCGATGTGGTAGGGCAGCGCGAGCTGCTCGTGCTGCTGGTGCGGCGCGAGCTGAAGGCGCGGTTCAAGGACAGCAGCCTCGGCTTCCTGTGGACGCTGATCCGCCCGATCACGCTCCTGATGATCTACTTCGTGGCGATCGGCCAGTTCCTCGGCGCGGCCCGACTGATCCCGGACTTCGCGATCTTCGTCTTCGCGGGTCTGACGCTCTGGGGGCTCTACAACGAGATCATCGTCGGGGGAACGAGCTCGATCGTCTCGAACGCCGGGCTCATCAAGAAGGTGTACCTCCCGCGCGAGATCTTCCCGCTCGCGGCCAGCGGCTCCGCGATCGTCACCTTTCTGATCCAGCTGGGCATCCTGGTCGCGGCGGTTCTGCTCCTGGGCCAGTTCCCGTTGTCGTGGAACCTTCTGTATGTTCCGGTCGCCATCGCGATCGTCCTCGTCTACGGCGTCTCGCTGGCGATCCTGCTCTCGGCGCTCAACGTGTATCTCCGCGACGTGCAGTACCTCGTCGAGGTCGGCATGCTGATCTTCTTCTGGGCTTCGCCGATCGTGTACTCGTGGTCGTTTGTTGTCGATGCGGCGCAGCGCACCGGCTTGACCTGGCTGACCGACGTCTACCTACTCAACCCGATCTCGACGGCCATGCTCGCCTTCCAGCGCGGCATCTGGAAGGCCGGTTCCGAGTCGCGCGTGCTCGATGCGGTCACCACGGTGCCAGCCCAGCCCTGGCCCGCCGACCTCGACCTGCGGCTCGCCATCACGTTCCTGATCGGACTGGTGCTGTTCCTGGTCGGACAGCGTGTATTCAGCCGGCTGCAGGGCAACTTCGCGCAGGAGATCTGAGATGACCACCGTCACTGACGCCCCCGTTGTCATCGCCGTCGACGATGTCTCGAAGCGCTTCGTCATCCGCAAGGAGAAGTCGCTCAAGGAGCGCATCGTCAACTTCCGGCGCTCGAGCCAGCACAAGGCGGACTTCTGGGCGCTGGACCACGTCGGCTTCGAGATCGTGTCGGGCACGACGATCGGGCTTCTCGGGGCGAACGGCTCGGGCAAGAGCACGCTGCTGAAGGTCATCGGAGGCATCATCCGTCCGAGTTCCGGGCAGGTGCTGCGCCGCGGGCGGGTCGCGGCGCTGCTGGAGCTCGGCGCTGGATTCCATCCCGATCTCACCGGCCGCGAGAACGTCTTCTTGAATGCCGCGATCCTGGGCCTCTCCCGTGACGAGACCGAGGCGAAGTTCGACGAGATCGTCGAGTTCTCCGAGATCAGCGAGTTCATCGACAGCCAGGTCAAGTTCTACTCCTCGGGCATGTATGTGCGACTCGCGTTCGCGATCGCAGTGCATGTCGACCCCGACATCCTTCTCGTCGACGAGGTTCTCGCGGTCGGCGACGAGCAGTTCCAAAAGAAGTGCATGGACAAGATCGCCGAGTTCCAGCGCGACGGGCGCACGATCGTGTTCGTGAGCCACAGCGCGGACCAGGTCGAGTCGTTGTGCGACCGCGCGGTGGTGCTCTCGCACGGCAAGCTCGTCTACGACGGCGACACGGGCGGGGCCATCGAGGCGCTGAGAGCCTCCTTCTAGCGCGATGCGCGTCCTGGTCATCTCGAACCTGTTCCCGCCAGATGTCATCGGCGGGTACGAGCTGCTGTGCCAGGATCTCGCGGATGGGCTCCACGAGCGGGGACACGAGGTCCGTGTGCTCACCTCGCACGCACCGGTGCTGGATGATCGCCCCTACCCGGTGCGACGCGTCTTCGCGCGGCGCGCCTACGCCGCGGTCGACCTGCGCGGCGCCGAGGAGTCGCGTCACATCGAGTCCGTCGTGAGCCACGCGGCGAACGCCCACGCGCTCGCGCGCGAGATCGACGACTTCGAGCCGGATCGGGTCCTGTTGGCCAACCTGATCGGGCTCGGGGGCCTGGCGGTGCTCGAGGTGCTGCGCCGCCGGGACGTGCCGTGGGTCTGGTTCCTCGGCGACGCGGCGCCGGTCCCTCTGGTCGACGGCGTCGGCACGGAGATCCTGGCTCTCTACGGCGCGGAGTCCGGAGATGCGTTCGACCGGGGCCGCTACGTCGCGATGAGTCGCAACGTCGTCGACGAGATCGAGCGGCGCATGAGCCGCGCCCTCCGCGACGTTCGCATCGTCCCGGGCTGGATCGCGTCGCCCGCGCCGTCACGGCCCCGAGCGGCGCGAGACGGTGTGACGCGGTTCATCGTCGCCGGCGCCATTGCCGAGCACAAGGGCATCGGGCTGATCGTCGACGCGGCCGTCGAGGTCGCAGCGACGCATCCCGGCGCCTTTCGAGTGGAGCTCTTCGGTGGCGGCGACCCGGAGCCGTTTCGCGAGCTGCTCACGACGGCCGCGGCCCGCGAGGCCGTCACATTCCACGGTCCGCGCGAGCGGCGCGAGGTGCTGGACGAGTTCGCCACGGCGGATGTGTTCCTCTTTCCCACCCATGAACGTGAGCCGTTCGGGGTGGCGCCCCTGGAGGCGGCCTCGCGGGGGTGCGTGCCGATCATGACGGCGACCGCCGGGGTGGCGGAGCGTTTCGTCGACGGCGTGCACGCAATCAAGATCGCGCGCGACACTGACGCACTCGCTGAGGCGATGCGCGGGGTGCTGGATGGGCGGTACGACCTCGACCGCATGTCGGAGGCGGCCCGCGAGCTGGTCGCGGACGATCTCACACTCGGGCTCCTGCTCGACGAGTTCGAGGCCGCGCTGCTCGAACCCGGCCCCGAGTCCGTCGCGGCGGACGCGCCGACCGAACTCGCCGAGGTGCTCCACTCGATCAGTGAACTCGAGGACCGCGCCTATGCGGCCTGGAACAGACAGGGGGACGACGACATGCTTCCAGAGCCTTCACCGCAGCCCGCACGCACACCGGGTCTGGTCCAGAGAGCGCGTTCGAAAGCGCGTCGGCTTTTGTCTCGCGGTCCTGACTCCCGCGTCGACCGCGCTGATGCTCGCATTGCCGAACTGGAGGCGGCGGTCTCCGAGCTCCGGGCCGAGTTGCGCGCTGTCACCCAACTGCTCGAGCAGATGCGCGGTCGGGTCATCGATCGCGAGGCGCTCAACGCGCGGCTGGCGAGCCTCGAGTCACGCTCCGGGTGAGACGCGGAGCGCGGCGTACCACTCGATTGTGCGCGCGACGCCGTCGCGCAACGAGGTGCTCGGCTGCCACGCCAGGTGCTCGCGCGCCCTCGCGAGATCCGGCTTGCGGCGTTCGGGGTCGTCCACCGGCCGCGGCGCGGCGACAATCGGAGAGCTGCTGGCGGTCAGTTCAACGATGAGCCGCGCCATCTCGATCAGCGGAATCTCGTCGTCATTCCCGACGTTGATCGGGCCCCCGTGAGTGCTTCCCGCGGCGGCCATGATCGCCGCGACCATGTCATCGACGTAGCAGAACGACCGCGTCTGGCTGCCATCCCCATGCAGGACGAGAGGCCGTGAGCTCAGCGCCGCCGCGACGAAGGCCGGGACCGCACGGCCATCGTCGATCGACATGCCGGGGCCGTAGGTGTTGAACAGCCGCAGGATGATCGAATCGGTCCCGAACTCGCGACGGTAGGCCGCCGTCAGCGCTTCGGCGTAGCGCTTGGCCTCGTCGTAGACGCTGCGCGGGCCGATCGGGTTGACGTTGCCCCAGTAGGTCTCATTCTGCGGGTGAACGAGCGGGTCGCCGTAGACCTCGGAGGTCGACGAGAGGATGAAGCGCGCGCCGTCCCGTCGCGCGAGTTCGAGCAGGTTCTCGGTTACCCGGCTCCCCGCGTGGAGGGTCGCGATGGGGTGCCGCAGGTAGTGCACCGGCGACGCAGGTGACGCGAGGTGCACGACGAGCGAGTAGGGATCGGCGGCCGTGATCGGCTCGGACGCGTCGGCAATGGTGACCGTGAGCCGCGGCTCGTCGGCGAGGTCGCTGAGCGCATGCTCGTGGCCGGTGATGAGGTTGTCGACGACATGGACGGTCCACCCGCCCGCGAGGAGGGCTCGGGTCACATGAGCGCCGATGAAGCCGAGGCCTCCGGCAACGAGGGCGCGCCTGCGGGGCGCGTGCTCTGAGAAGGTCATCGGTCTCCAGACTGCGCGCGCGAGAGCGCGGACTCCCGCACCGCCTCCACAGACTAGCGCGAAACCGGATCGGGCTCGCCCGTGACATCGCGGAGCCGCCCGCGCCACGAGCGCTTGCGTGCCGCCGCCATGCAGGCCGCGACCCACAGCACGAGACCGCTCTCGGTGACGAGATAGCTCTCGGCGAGACCCGTGACGATGATCAGAGCGAGAGCGAGAGCGGGCCAGGCATTCACCGGGCTGCGAGTCTCCGATGCCACGAGCCACGCTCGGACGAAGCCGAGGCCGAGCGCGAGGATCAGGAGGCTGAGCCCCACGAGCCCGACCTGCACCCACGCGTCGAGGTAGCCATTGAGGGCGGACGTCGCGACGGCGCCGTTGGTGTCGACGGTCGTCGAGTACGGGAAGATCTGTGCGGGCCACTCGCCGACCCAGCCCCACCCTTCGACCGGATGCTGTCGCACGAGTTCGGCGATCTCGCGCCAGAGCGTGACGCGATAGGTGACGTCGGCGGTCGCATCCAGGGCCGTCAGCACCCAGCCGCGCGCGAGGTACGCCACGGTGATCGAGAAGAGCGCGACGCCGAGGATCACGGGCTGCAGCGCTCGCCGCGCGGTCCGCGACAGCCGGCGCACACCCCACAGCACCAGCCCCGCGGCCGCGACTCCGAGCAGCGCGGCGAAGGTCACCGGAGAGCGTGAGAAGGCGACGCTGGCGACCGCGAGGCACAGCGACAGCACCCCGGTCAGCCGCGTCACGGACTGGGTGCGCAGCTCGATCAGGAACGTCAGCACGGCGAGGCCCGCGATGAACGCCAGCAGGTTGCGCGACCCCGCGACGCCTTGGATCGGCCCACCCACGGCGAGGGCTCCCTCGATTCCCAGCCATGGGAACGGCGTGTCCAGCAGCACGCCGCTGAGCACCTCCAGCGCCAGCGAGACGACGAGGACACCTCGCAGCGCATCGCCGAGCGCGCGCACCAGCTGGATGAGGTCGCGCGAGAGCGCGACATAGGCGCCGAGGAACGCGTAGGCGAAGGTGTGGGCGAGCCCCGTCGCCGATGCCGAGCGGTACTCGCTCCAGATGACGCTCAGCGCCGCCCAGCCGAAGAAGGCCAGCAGCGACACGGGCAGGATTCCGCGCCACTCGATCTCGGAGCGCAGCCCGACCAGCGAGGCGCTCGCCAGGACGCACAGCGTGACGAGCGCGGCGGTGGCGCCGGGCTCGCCGAGCATCGCAACGAGTGTCGGTGCGGCGAGCGCGAGCACGAAGATGCAGATCGTGAGCGCGTCGCGAACGCGCGCATGGGCGGCTACCGCGACGACGGACGACCACCGTGACGTGGTCATGTGCGCGGCTCCGCCCGCAGTGGGCTGCGCGGTGCCTGCGAGGCGCCTGCGGAGTACAGCGAGAGCGCAACGAGCAGGGCCCAGCCGAGCTCGACGAGCAGCCGGCTCTCGGCCAGGCTCTGCACCAGGAGGGCGACCAGGAGAGCGAGGGGAAGCAATGCCCGCGTCGGTGCGCTGCTCGGATCGATCGCCGTGAGCCAGACCCGCAGGAACGTCCCGGCGACGAATGCGGCGAAGATCACCAATCCGATCACACCGAGTTGGAGCGTCACGTCGAGCCACGCGTTGTGGGCCTGGAGATAGGTGACGCCCCGCACGACCGCGAGATCATCGAACGGCGCGACCCACGGGGCCCAGTAGCTGATCCAGCCCCACCCCGCGACCGGGCGCTGTTCGATCAGGCCGAGGACGGCGCCCCAGATGTCGCCTCGATTGGTGAGGTCGGTGCTCTTGCTCAACAGCGCGAGGATCGGCTCATGGGCCGCCAGGACGGCGGCACCGAACCCGAGCAGCGCGAGCGCTCCGCCCGCCTGGACCATCACCCGCGCACGCCCGCGAACGCGGCGCACCAGGAGCACGAGGGCGAGCAGAAGCACGACTCCGATGGCCGAGGCGAGCACGGTCGAGGAACGCGTGAGGGCCAGCGTGATCACGGCGACTGCAGCCCAGATCGCGTTCCAGGCCAGGCGGTGACGGGTCGTGGCGCCGACCACGAGGGAGACGGCGAGCGACAGCAGGGCGATCATCCCCAGCAGGTTGGCGTTTCCGACGATGCCCTGGATGCGGCCGCCCTCGAAGAGCAGGTCGCGCGACCAGTAGAACGCGCGCGGGATCGTCGCCAGCTCGGAGTAGTCGACCCAGAAGGGCAGCACGGGGGCTCGGATGACGGTCGAGACGAACAGCTCGAACGCGAGCGACAGTCCGAGCACCCACCGAAGTGCGCTCGCGAGCGAGTCGACGAAGTCGCGCCAGGCCATGCCGAGGGCGAGGAAGGCGCCCGCGACCGTGGTCGCGACGGTCGCGGCGACCCCGAGCGCGCTCGCAGCCGGGTACGCCGACCATGCGATCGAGAGCGCGGCGAGCACCAGGAACGCGACGAGAGTGGGAGGCAGCCAGCTTCGGGCGAAGCGGGCCCGGACGACGAGCACGAGTGACGTGACGAGGAGCGCCAGCACGAGTGCTCCCCATCCCCACCATCCGATGAGGTAGCGCCAGAAGTCGCCCGCCGCGAGGGTGAAGATCAGCAGCGTCGCGAAGGCGCGGTGGAAGTGGCGCAGGCGCGACTCGTGCATGGTCTCAGGTTAACGGCGATCTCGCGCACCCAAGCGCGCGAGCGCGCGCAACGGCGCGGTGAGGCGCCACGACCACGTGGCTCGAAGCTCGACCGCATCCTGTTCGGCCCGGTTGGCGCGCGTGCGCTCCGCGCGGACCTCTGCCATGAGGTGGCGGCTCACGTGGAGCAGGGCGTCGCTGGCGCTCTGCGCCACGACGCCGAGAAGCTGGCGCTCCAGCCGGGCGTCGACGACGCCGTCGAGGTCGTTCACCGAGCTGGGGCGAAGCGGGTCGGCGACGGCGAGTGCGGCCGCCGAAGCCCGCCACTTGGCCAGGAACAGCTCGCGATTGCGCGCGTGCAGGATCGGCCCGAGCCCGCCCGGAAGCGAGCCGTTGATCTGGTGCTGGCATTCGGCTCTTGTCGCAATCGCGAAGCGCCGTCCGCGCGCGTTCAGGGCCGCGCACAGGTCGGCGTCGGCCCACAGGACGGGGTAGTAGCGAGGATCCATTCCTCCCACGGCGTCCCAGTCCTGCCGACGGATCAGCATGCCGCGCGAGGGGACGTAGTCGCCCCACGTCTGCGGGTGGATGTCGCCCACCGCGGTCGCCTCGGCCGGGATGAGCGCGGTCAGCGCACCGGAATCGTCGATCGACGCGCCGCACGAATGAGGCGGCACCATCCCGTCGGCGGTGACGACGAGCGGGGACACGACCGCGAGGCCATCATCGTCGTCGAGCGCGCGTCGCAGCTCTGCGAGGCAGGTGCGAGCCGGCGCCATGTCGTCCTGCACGAGCCAGAGAAGGTCGGCGTCGACGAGGCTGCGCGCGAAGGCCAGGCCGCCCGCCCATCCCAGATTCAGCCCGGCCGACACCACGCGGGCGTCGAGTTCCTCGAGGTCGGCCAGTTCGGCAGAGAGGGGCCCGGCGCGATTCACGACGCAGACGACCTCGAGTTCAACGTCATCGTGCTGGGCGCGCACCGCCTCGACCGAGCGCCGCAGCCGCGCCACGTCGGCTCCGAGCGTGGGGATGAGTGCGGCGATACGAGGTCGCGGCGAGCGAGTCGGTGCGCGCGGCGTCAAAACTTCGGGAGATAGTCGGCGATGCGGATGGGGACATCCGGGTGGTCCCACGCGAGCAGTCGACGGTCCGGCGCTTCGTGATGGTACACGTCGGTCGGGAAGTTGATCAGTCGCGCCTCTTCATCGCCGAGGTTGACCGAGATGTGCCAGACGCCGGTCGGGATGATCACCTGGCGAACCGCGCGGTCTGACATCACGACGCGCTGGACGACGTCTCGGGTGGGCGACTCCGGACGGGCATCCCAGAGGAACAGCACGATCTCGCCGGAGATGATCGTGTAGCGGTCCAGCTTGTGGTCGTGCACGCCCCACCCCTTCATGAGGTGCGGACGCACGGAGAACTGGTACGCGTAAACGAGCGGGGTCTCGAAGAAGTCGTTCTCGCCTTCGAAGATCTCGAACACGCTGCCGCGGTGGTCGACGTGGTTCGTGGTCGACCGCGTCTTGACGCCGTCGATCGTGGGCACCACGGACTGACCCGTCTTGGTGACGGTCTGAACGTCGCGCTCGCCGATTTCGGATGGCGTCTTCGTCATGGGGGCTCCTCGAATTCTCGCCGTCGTCCGTGGGCGGCGACGGGTGCCCAGGCTAGCGAACTCCGCCGCGGCGGCGCACTACACGAAGGCGGCGGCTCCGGTGAGCGCGCGCCCGACGATGAGCGAGTTCATCTCCTTGGTGCCCTCGTAGCTGTAGAGCGCCTCGGCATCGGCGAAGTGGCGCGCGGCGCCGTAGTCGAGCACGATGCCGTTGCCGCCCATCGACTCGCGGGCCCAGGCGACGGTCTCGCGCATCCGGCTCGTGGCGTAAGCCTTCGCCAGGGCCGCGTGCTCATCCTTCTGGGTGCCCTCGTCCTGCATGATCGACACCCGCGTGCACATCGCGATCGAGGCGGTGATGTTGCCCGTCATGTTGGCGAGGTGCTGCTGGATGAGCTGGTGCTGGGCGATCGGCTTGCCGAACTGCTCGCGCTCCGTGGAGTAGCGCAGCGCTGCCTCGAAGGCGCCGACCGACACCCCGACGGCAGCCCACGCGACCTCGGCCCGTGTGAGCCGCAGCACGGCCGCGGTGTCGCGGAAGGAGTTCGCGTTCTGCAGGCGCAGCTCCTCCGGCACGCGCACGTCGGTGAGGGTGATGTCGGCGTTCTGCACCATGCGCAGGGCGATCTTGTTCTCGATCTTGGTGGCGACGTAGCCGGGCGTCGAGGTCGGCACGAGGAATCCCTTGACCTGACCGTCGGCGGTGTCCTTCGCCCAGATCACGGTGATGTCGCTGAAGGTGGCGTTGCCGATCCAGCGCTTGGCGCCGTTCAGCACCCACTCGTCTCCCTCGCGCGTGGCCGTGGTGCGGAGCCCGCGCGCCGAGTCGGAGCCGGAGAGCGGCTCGGTGAGGCCGAACGCGCCGATCACCTCGCCGCGGGCGAGACGGGGAAGCCACTCGGCCCGCTGCTCGGCGCTTCCCGCGACGCCGATCGAGCCCATCGCCAGGCCGTTCTGGACGCCGACGTAGGTCGAGATCGAGGCGTCCACGCGCGACATCTCGAGCGCCGTCCAGCCGCGGTATAGCGCCGAGTTGTCGAAGCTCTTGGTCTCGTCCCACTGCATGCCGAACACCGGCTGGCTGTGGAACGCGGGAAGGAGGTGGCGCGGGAACTCGGCGCGCTCCCAGTGCTCGTCGACGATCGGGGCGACGTCGGCCTCGAGCCAGCGGCGCAGGCCGGCGAGCGCCTCCTTCTCCGGCGCGCTGAGCTGCTCCTCGAACCCGTAGAAGTCGCTCACGAGGGGACTGAATGTCATGGTGGCCTCCGCCGGTGTCGTCGTCGAACACCGGGAGCCTACGCGCGCGACCCGAGGCGCCCAAAGGGGTTGGTACTTTGGTGCAACGCCACCCGCCCGAGGAGACCTTGTGTTCGTCGAAATCACCAACACCCCGCGCGACTACGCCTGGGGCTCGCGCACCGCGATCGCGGAGCTTCTGGGGCGCGAGCCGAGCGGGGGTCCGGAGGCGGAGCTCTGGCTCGGAACCCATCCCGGGTCTCCGGCGCGGATCGTGGGGGAGGAGCGCACGCTCGCCGAGGCAGTCGACTCGCCGCTGCCGTTCCTGCTGAAGGTGCTCGCGGCGGGCGCGCCGCTGTCGCTGCAGGCGCACCCGACGCCGGAGCAGGCGCGCGCCGGCTTCGAGCGCGAGAACGCGGCCGGCGTGCCCGCGGATGCGCCGTTCCGCAACTACAAGGACGCGCACCACAAGCCCGAGATCATCTTCGCGCTCTCGCCCGAGTTCCGCGCGCTGAGCGGCTTCCGCACGGTGGCCGAGACGCGCTCCGTGCTCGCGCCTGTCGGCGACGACGCCCGCATCGCGCCGCTGATCGAGCGGATCGGAGACGATTCCGCACTGCGCGACGTGTTCGAGTGGCTGATCTCGCGCGGCGACGGGGTCGACGACCTGATCGCGGCCGTCGTCGAGGCGTCTGCCGTCTGCGAGGGGCCGTCGTGGCACACCGTGCGGAGTCTCGCCGAGCACTACCCGGGCGATCCGGGGATCGTGATCTCGCTGCTGCTGCACACCGTCGTGCTGAAGCGGGGCGAGGTGCTCTACCTGCCGGCGGGCAACATCCACGCCTACCTCGAGGGTCTCGGCATCGAACTGATGGCCGCGAGCGACAACGTGCTGCGCGGCGGTCTCACGCCCAAGCACATCGACGTGCCGGAGCTGCTCAGCGTCCTCGACTTCCGCCCGCTGCCGGCGCCGTACCTCGCCCCCGAGGAGCCGGAGCCCGGGGTGCGGGTGTTCCGGCCCGACGTGCCCGACTTCCGACTCACGGTCGTGGATGCGGATGCCGTCGCTCGCGGCGTCGTCATGGAGCTGAACCGGCCGGCGATCGCGCTCGCACTCGGCGGCGACGTCGCGATCGGCGACGAGCATCTCCGCCCCGGCCACGCGGCGTATCTCGCCGAGCTCGGCAGCGCCTCGCTCGGTGGGACCGGGACGCTGTTCATCGCAAGCGTCGGCTGAGCTGCTCCCGCGCTCAGCGGATCAGTCGCGCCGTCGCCGACGCGATGCGGGCTTCAGCCGACCGAGTGCCCGGAGCAGTCGCCAGCTCCGGCTGCGCTCGATCGCGGCGCGCTCGCGCTCCAGATGCTCTGCGTGCTGCCCGAGCGCGCGCGCGTGGCGCCGGTGCTGCACGTTCTCCTCGTCCCAGGCGTCGAGCACGAGCGGCAGCCCGGCATCGCCGACTTCGTCGAGGGCCCAGACGAGTGCGCGCGAGCGGGCCCCGGGCTCGCCCCAGACCTCGCTGGCGCTGCCCTCGGGCCAGCGCTTGAAGAACGGCTCGTCATGGAACGCCACCGGGCCGCGACTCAGCATCTTGAGCGCCCACGGCACATCGGCCCAGGCGTCATTCGGGGTGGGCAGAAGCAGCGGCGCGAGTTCGCGGCGCTGGACCGAGCGGAACAGCAGCCCGAGCGAGTCCGGGCGCCCCTGGACGAGATCGCGCAGACCCGCTGCGACGCGATCCCGCTGCGATCGCGAGGAGTAGTCCGGGTTCTGGGCGAACTCCGCCCTCGGGCTCTCACCGGTGACACGGCCCACGGCCGCGACGGCCGTCGGGTCGCGGTCGAGCGCGGCCACCGAGGCGTGAACCCACGCAGGCTCGATCTCGTCGTCATGCGAGAGCCACATCAGGTAGGGGGTTCGTGCGCGCGCCGCCAGATCGTTGCAGTGCGCGACCCAGCCGGGCTCGAGGTCGCGCGCACCCGCGAACTCGACGGACGCGCCGAAGCCGCGGTCTTGAAGCGCGAGAAACGCCTCATCGGCGCCGGTGGGGTCCGAGATGATCACCCGGGCGACGCCGGCGAGTCGCGTGACGTTGCGCTCGATCACCTCGAGCCAGGGCGCGGAGCGAAAGAGCGGGATGGTGACGGTGGCGGATGCTGTCATGGCATGGCCGTGGCTTTCGGGTTTGGCGAGGCAAGGAGCCGCACGGCGGTGTGCACGGCGTCCTGAGCGGCGAGCGGAGCGGTGGTGAACTTGAAGTTCGCGGGCGTGATGATGCGGTCGTCGACGCGGGCGCCGAATTCGGAGCGCGTGTGGAGTTCGGAGGCTCGGGTCTCGATGTCGGCGGTCCCATGGCCGATGATCAGACCTCCGATCACCTCGGATGGCTCGAGGTCGGCCTCCAGAAGGCGCATCCCGCGCAGCGCGGCAAGCTGGGCGCGACCGAGCTCGGTGTCGTCGGCGAGGCCGCGCAGTCGTGCCATCGTCGTGTCGCTCGGCGCGAGCCCATGCTCGTGCGAGAGACGGCCCACCGGGTACCACGACGCGTAGGTGCGATCGGCGTACGGCACGACGTCGCCGTAGGGGCCTTGTACGAGGGTGAGGGGGTGCGGCGCGCGGTACCCATTCACGATCGTCGCCGCCTTGAGGCGGTAGTTGCGTTCCACCGCGTGCTCTGCGGGGAGCAGCTGCTGCTGGTGCTCCCACGCCGCGTTCACCACGACGTCGCCGGAGAGCACGGAGGTGGTGCCGTCGTGCGATGCGACGTGGACGTGCGCGAGGCTCGAGGATTCGAGTCGCGTGGCCGTCGTCCGCGTCAGCACGCGGATGCCGGAGGTCTCCACGGCGTTGACGATGATCGCGCCCAGCGCGACGGCATCGACCGCGCGCTCTTCGGAGCGGAAGGCGCAAAGACCCGAGGCCTCGTGCGTGTGCGGGGTGGTCGCGATGACCCGCTCGATGTCGCCGCCGAGGTAGTCCCGGCCGAGCTGCGGGCGGAGTGCATCCAGGGTCGCCCGGATGCCGGCGTAGCGCTCGGCGAGCTCGTCGGCGCCGCACAGGCTGTCGGGCATCACGACGTAGTCGAAGCAGTCGGTGACGAGTTCGGCCCAGTTCATCCGCCGTCCGACCGCTTCGTCGATCGTCGAGGCGAACGAGAATGCCCCGCGAAGCATGACCTCGGCCGTCGCGAGGCCCCCGAGCGCGAACACCGGGCCGAGGTGGATCTTGCCCTCGTTCACGCGACTCGCCCGGGTCCAGAGCGCGGGCTCGGCTTCGACCAGCGTGACCTCCCAACCGCGCCGCGCCGCGAGCAGGGCGGAGACGGTGCCGAGCAGACCGCCGCCGACGACGATGATGTGGGGCATGAGCGATTCTCTCTCGAAGGAGCGGACGCGCCCACGATACCGGCCCGCGGCGCGCCGGCATGAGCAAGGCTCGTATAGTCTCGCTCCATGGTCGACGACTCATCGCTGACGGGCGGTGACCGGCTGTCGGTGCCGCCGGTGTCCGGGCCGAAGAGCAGCGGAAACGCCGGCGGACCCGAAACGGCCGTCACGGCCCCCGGCGCTGCCGTCCTGACGCCCGCTCGGGTCCTGCTGATCGTGGGCGGGCTTGCGACGCTCGCGGCGGTCGCGGTCATCGCCGTGGCGCTGGTCAGCGGGGGCGGCTCGAGTGCCGCCCCGGCGCCGAGCCCGACGGCGACGTCGAGTCCGCCGGTCACGTCGAGTCCGGAACCGGTCGAGGCGGCGCTCCTGCGGCCGACCTCGCTCTTCGATGTCGTGTGCGACGAGCTTGTGCCATCGGACCTGGCCTTCACGGTGCTCGGCGAGCAGGCGGTGCTCGTGGCCGACAGCGAGCCGTGGGATTGGACCTCAGCGGCTCTGCTGTCGACGGGCGGCCTCGACTGCGTGTGGGGACTGACATCGTCGGCAGCGGCAGTCGCAGCGACGGATCCTCTCAGCGTGGCCGTGCTTCCGGGCGCCGCCGCGGATCCGGACTCCTTGTTCCGCTACGACGGCGGATCCGCGGTGATCAACACGGCGGGCGACGCCTCCGTGTTCTCGTGTGCGGGCTACCGAGGCGGACCCGGCTGCTTCGGCGGGATGCACGTCCGCGGTGCCTGGGTCGAGGCAGGATTCTCGGTCGCGGGCGCGCCCGACAGCGCCGAGCTGAATTCACGCATGCAGGCGGTGCTCGACTCGGTGGAGCGCGCGCTTCGAAGCGCGGAGCCGGCGACGAACGCCTGGGTTCCCTCGGACGACGAGATCGGGCCGCTGCTGTGCGTCGACGGCGAGGTCGGGGAGCAGCTGCAGGCGGCCTTCGACGAGGAGCTCGTGACGTACGGGAGCGATGCGGGCGGCGCGCACGGCTTCGCGCTGTGGCGAGAGCTCGACGCCGCGTGGTGCCTCACCGGCGGAACCACCTTCGATGAGGACTCCCGGGTCGTCGTGAGCGCCAAGGCGCTGCCCGGGGGCGCATGGTCGGCGCACGGCGCCGCCGAGGTGTGGCCGAGAATGGGTTCTGTCAGCGCGGTCGAGGTGGCGGGCGCTGAGCGGGCGCGCATCTCCTGCGCCGACTCGACCTGCCGTACGGTCGTCCAGGTCGGCGAGAATGCGTACTGGTTCGAGACGAAACGCCTCGACCGCGACGACGTGATCGCGTCGCTCGGGCGCTTGTTCGAGGCCTTTGACGATGGGGCCGCGTCGGCGGGCTGACCCACGGTCTCGCGTCAGCCGGGAGCCGCGCGGG
>CEQI01016010.1_pt1 | contig 34789 bp, 27 predicted proteins | sample 531011 | NCBI WGS metagenome assembly CEQI01 (sample SAMEA2621204, study PRJEB7988) | marine metagenome | biome: marine biome (ENVO:00000447); feature: surface water layer (ENVO:00002042); material: "saline water (ENVO:00002010), including plankton (ENVO:xxxxxxxx)" | depth 5 m
GCTGCACCAATGAAACCAGCTGCTCCGGTGACTAAGATTTTCATTTACTATTCCTGTTCAATTACTTTCCACTTTCGATAAAGCACGATTTAATAAAGCGATAACGTGTTTTACAGGTATTGCGTAGGAAATACCTGAAGGGTTAGTGAGAGCACTTTCTTTACCGTCTCTAACATACACTTTATTCATTACAGCAATAATCTCGCCAGTTTTTTGGTTTACCACAGGACTGCCTGAATTGCCGGGAAAAGCGGTTATGTCTAATTGATAAATTAGTTCTGGATTTTTTAAACGCCTTAGTTGTTTACTTGTTAATGCTCTAGCGTCGTTGGCAGGCATAAAGTCGGGTGTTAACGCAGCGATTATTCCCCTGTGAACGGCAGGATACAAACCAAGGGCTGCGCCAAGGGGATAACCAAATATGGCAATGTCAGTGCCCGCTGGTTGCAAGTCCTCGTCTGCTAGAACAAGAGGAGACATCGCCTCACTTGTGGCGAAGAGTGCCAGGTCGTGTTCTATATCAATTTCCATTAATTGAAGTTTTTGGAAAGAAAAGCCCCCGTCAGTAGGGAGCATCGCTACATAATATTCTACTATTGTAGGATCCAATTCTTGCTCAACAACGTGGTAGTTTGTAACTACATAGTGTCCATCATGTACCACAAAGCCAGTTCCTTTCATTGAAGGGGCATTGCTTTTAATAGGGCTGTAAAGTGCGATGGCAACGGTAGACTTTGTAACGCGTTTAGTGAGAGTTACTAAATCTTCCGCAAACACTGGGGCCTTAAAAACTGTATAAATTAAAAGAAAAATCACTGAACATATTGTTTTAGAGCTATTTTTTGTAAGCATATAGAAGTACATTGTTATAAAAATAAGAACTTGCAACGAGGTATTGTTGCTCAGGAAGTGCTAGAGAGCCAAAAAAATAATACGTACATGAACGTATATTTACAAACTATACTTACTCTAGCTAAATACAATATAAAAACATCATTGCCTAAACAGCATCAATGGTCGTAGTCTCTAAGACAGGTAGAAAGTGTTATGCAAAAAGGAAAGTTGGTACAAAAGGTACAGAATATTTTTGGTGCCAATAGTCGAGTAACTAAAGCACTTAAGGGATATCAAAAACTACAAGAAGTTAAAGAGATATCTCATCACTTTTCTACTTACTTAGTGCCAAAGATAGCGCATGACGAGGCTCTGAAAAATGAATCATTCAAAATTAGGTATCAAGTATATTGTACAGAAGAAGGTTTTGAGCCACCTAATCCTTTAGAAATAGAAAGTGATGAATTCGATGATTACTCGGTGTGTTGTTTAATCGAACATGTACAAAACCAGAGATTCGCGGGTACTGTTCGAATGGTTCGCCCCAATACGGAAGATCAACTTCTTCCTATAGAAAAGTACTGTAGTGATTCGATTACAAATAGCGCACTTGATCCTAGAAACTTCCCCCGCCATGAGATTTGTGAAATTTCTCGACTTGCAGTACCAAATGAGTTCCGTCGAAGACAGATGGATAAATTCGATGGTGCTGCAATTGGTGCTATCAATCCAGAAAGTTACTCTGAAACAGAGTTACGTTGCTTCCCTTTCATCGCGATAGGACTATATCTTGCCGCCGCAGCAGTCTCAGTTAACTCAGGTGTGAAACATAACTATGTGATGATGGAGCCAAGGCTTGCTCGGTCAATGCGTTTTATAGGAATACGCTTTGAACAGATTGGACCGATCGTAGATTACCATGGTAAGAGGGCCGCCTATCACATCACGCCGGAAATGCTTCACAAAAATCTCCCTAAAGGGTTTTCAATAATGTATAAAAACATAAAACATACATTAAGATCGCAACAAGGATGATGCCGTTGAGCTCTTTAGCAACTATGACTTTGAGCTGTCAGCATAATTTACACCGCGAAAATGGAATAATTAATTTTCCTTACTTATTAACAACTTAAAAAATGGCACGTATAGTGCTTTAACCAAAGTGACTTCAAGAAATCGCTGCAAACATAACGGAGAGCGGAAATGAAAAAGTTACTTCTTACAACAATGATGGCTGCTGGTTTAGCGCTTAGTGGACAAGCAGCAGCAACACCTTTTTATTTAGATTTATCTGACGACTCAACTGTTAACCCACGTGGCGCGATTGACGTTCTTGGACTTCAGTATGATTCACTAACTGAGGTTGACGTTAACACTGGAGCTATAGTGTCGCGTGGTGGTATGAGCCTCGTTGGTTATAATTTCAATGGTACTAATCACGGGTTCGCAAGCCTTTCTGACTTAGTAATCACCGATGACGGCACTATTCAAAACACTTTCACATATGATCCAGAACCAAGAAGGTTGGGTGAAGATGACTCTGCAGATCCTCTTATTGTCGTCACTGCTCTAACATTTGACTTTGAATTAGAAGGATTCCTAAATCCAGATGGTGACTCGATCACCTACACTGGCGGTGTTTTAGATATTTGGTCATATCAATACAGCTTCGACGATAATAATCCAGACGTAGTGACCTATATCGACGATAGCGAAAAACTGTTGATTGAAAGTGAATTTAGCAACAGCTCAATTAATCTAGGTGAGCAAGTTGTAAACGCAATGATTACCGAGTTTAGTGTGACGCCTGATGGCGAAGACACTTTCTTCTTTAAACAAGGCGGTGCATATGTATCGTTTGAGGATTACATTAGTCTTGTAATGAAAGATATCTTTTTATTAGCTTCACAAACAGTTACGGCTGGTGAATTAGCTAGCGCAATTGCTAATCCAATAGATGCGATTACAGATGCAAATGATGAAGTACAAACAATCCTGATCGGTGATGATCATGCTGTAACAGTTAAGTTTGACGTACCAGAGCCAAGCACTGCTGCTATTCTCGGTCTAGGTTTAATGTCAGTGTTTGGACTTTCTCGCCGTCGCAGAAAGTAACAACTCTGAAACAAGGAACATGTAGAAGCTGCCTTTAGTAAGGCAGCTTTTTTTTGCTTTTCATAATATCAAATCGTCTTCATAAACAGAAACAACTTGTAATCTCTCTCAGGTAGGTTAATTTGTTCGTTGAACAATTTGGGGGTCTCGTGAAAAATTATTATAAATTAATGACATTTTTGTTAATCACCTTCTCAACAGCGTGCACTAAAAACTCGCCTAATGAGGAAATTGCCAAAGCGGAAATGATGCTAAAGAAAGGTCGATATCAAGAAGCTTCTATTACTTTAAAAAATGTTATTCAAAGCCAACCCACTCATTTAAAGGCTAGAGAACTACTCGGATTAACTTATCTTAATCAAGGTCATTATTTAGCTGCGCAAAAAGAATTACTTAAGGCAAAAGATGTATTGAGCGCTGAGGGAACGATAGCTTTAGCAGAAACGCATCTATGGCTCGAAGAATATGAAAGCATACAAAAGTTAGGTATTAATGCAGATGACTCCCTTAAAGATGAGCTAGAAATTTACAAAGCAGTAGCACTACTTCGCTCTCTTGACGCTGAAACTGCAATTAATATGTTACGTAAGCTTGAACGCTCGTCGAGCGAAGCTATATCATTAATCGCTAAAGCTTACATTTACACGATGAATGAAGAGCCTCAAAAAGCATTAGAATTGTTAAATAGTCAAATTATACCCATAAAAGATTCGCCTTTAACCTTACAGTTGAAGTTTACGGTAGAGAGCTTTATCGATGATTATGAAAAAGCTATTTCAACTGGTAAGCAGCTACTATCTCTTAGACCCGCAGATTATAAAATAAAAACACAATTGGCCACTGCTCTGATTAATGCAGGGGAGTTTGATCAAGCGAAGCCTATAGTAGAGCAGTTACTACAATTAAGTGCAAATCAACCATATTTTAATCAGCTTAAGGGAACTATATTAATATCTGAGAAAAACTTTGAGAGTGCTGCTCATTACCTAGACAAAGCGATTAAAAATGGACGTACCAACCAGGTAACCAGATTGTTCTCGGCCATTTCGCATTATCAATTAGGTAATTATGAGCAAGCATATCAAAACTTATCTGCGATAATCACTACGCTACCTGAGGAGCACTTTGCGAGGAGATTATATACGAGCATTCAATTAAAGTTGGGATACACCCAAGACGGAATTGATACTCTTAATACAATGACGAGCTTGGGGCAAGATGATTTGATATATATTGTTGAAACTTCGCGACTACTAGTTCAAAAGAATGAATTGAGCGAAGCCAAACGACTCTTAAACAAAATAGATTCTCAAGAAATTGCTGACGCCTCTATGTTAAAAAATATAGGTTTACTAAAGCTTTTAACAGGTGACGGTGGCGTATCCGAATTAGAACGAAACTTGAATGCATCAATCGATTCAAAAAATAGTTTTTATCTTCTTCTTGTCGCTTATACAGAAAGCAAGGAATATGAAAAAGCATTTCAACTCATAGAAAAGCACTTAAGTGGTGATAAAGATGCTATCAAACGGTTAAACGCGAGAGGGTTTGTGCAGCGCGTTTCAGGTGATATCGACTCCGCGAAGCAAACTTATAAAGAGCTAACAAAGCTTGATCCTACGAATTTTGATGGCAACCTTTTCTTTATTGAACAGTCAATTAGGAAAAATGAATTAAAAGAAGCTGCTAATAGGCTCTCCGAGACACTCAAAATTTATCCATTAAGCACACGCTTGTTAATGCGCTCCTTCCAAGTTCATCGCCTCATGGATAATATTAAACCAGCCATTTTTCAGTTAGAAAATGCACAATTAACGTCTGAAGAACCGAGATATTCCTTACTGTATGCTGCGGCTTTGCTATTAGACAATCAATACAAAACCGTTATCGATTATCTTGAGTCCAAGCAACAAACTCTTGAAACACTTCCTAAGTATTGGATGCTTCTTGGTGATGCATATTCGAAGCAAGACAATTACAATGACGCAAGAGAAGCACTTGCAGAATGGAGAAGACGGGAACCATCAATATCTTCTTACACACAAAGTATACAATTAGAGGAAATAGAAGGTAATTATTTACAAGCTGAGCAACTAATTTCTGAAGCTAAAAGAAAGTTGGGCGCGAGCATTACTTTCGATCTTCTTGGAGCTCGCTTAAAACTATTGCAAGGCAAGAATAAAGAAGCGAGTGTCATATATGAAAAGCTTCCTGAAACTGCTAAACAATCGCTAATTGGACAACTAATCAAGGGTCGTCTCGCCTTTGTAAATGGTGATTATAAAACTACGATCGCGATAATAGAGCCTCAATATAATAGCGCCCCTTCCAGAGAATTAGCACTTTTAATGTTTTCGTCGCTAATTAAACTAAAGCAAAACGAGCGAGTAATTGGCTTTACTGAGGCACATCTAGCGAACTTACCCAGTGATACGAAAGTACGATTATTATTTGCAAACTACCTGCTAGAGAAAGAGCCAAAACGGGCTATCAAACATTATTCCTTTCTTGTTCAAAATGAGAAGACCGACAGCCCTCTCGTACTCAACAATCTAGCTTGGCTTCTCAATAAAGAAAATATGCCCTCTGAAGCACTAAACTATATTGAAAAAGCAGCTACGTCGGTTCCCAATAATCCGAATATTTTGTCAACTTACGGCGCCGTTTTGTCGTCGCTGTCACAACACGAAAAAGCTATTGAAAAGTCTAGAAGTGCGTTTTTACTAAGTAATAACAATGCCGATATAGCTCTCGAATATATAAAAATTCTTGCAAAGGGTGGAAGAAAAACTGAAGCAAAACAAATAGCGTCGACTATTATTCCAGTAACCGCTGCGCAAGAAGCGCAGCTCAATCAAGTGAAACAACAATTCCAACTTTAGGAATAACCTGGGGCTCGACAATTATGTTTGACTACAATGATGCTTTCTCAAGGAATATTGGTTGGGTAACGGAAGAAGAACAACTAAAACTCAAAAATAGCAAGGTTGCCATTGGTGGCTTGGGCGGTGTTGGTGGCGACCACGCCATTGTTTGTGCTCGTATGGGGATAGGCAATTTTAACATCTCAGATCTTGACGCTTACGACTATGCCAATTTCAACCGCCAAGCTGGTGCGTTTGTTTCAACAATCGGTAAAGAAAAATCTGAGGTGATGGAAAACACCCTGAAGGATATTAATCCAGAAGCGACAATTAGGAATTTTAAGAGCGGTATAACTCTCGAAAACCTTGACGAATTTCTTGATGGTGTGGATGTTTACATAGATAGCTTAGATATATTTGCACTCGAAATCCGCAGGCAGGTTTTCCGACGCTGCTACGAATTGGGGATTCCTACTATAACTGCAGCCCCGATGGGAATGGGCACAGCAATGTTGTGCTTCAAACCGGGTGAAATGTCTTTTGATGACTATTTTGCTATGGTTGATGCTCCTTCGAATGCCAGTGAACAGGAAAAAGAAGAGTATTTTGAAAATAATATTGTACGGTTTGTGATTGGCGTTTCGCCGTCAGTTCAACAGCGACATTATTTAGTTAAGAACTCCTCTGTCAACTTCATGAAAAAGAAAGTCCCTTCCACCTGCATGGGGATTTCATTGGCCGCGGGGGTTCTCTGTACCAATGTATTAAAACTACTGTTAGGTCGTGGAGAGGTCGTTTGTGCTCCTAGAGGACTGCACTTCGATGCTTATAGAAATAATCTAATTAAAACTTGGCGTCCTTGGGGAAATAAAAACCCGCTTCAGAAATATATGTTCAAAAAAGTCAAACAAATATTAGAAGATAGCAAAGAAGACTAAGAATGTCTGAGACAATAAAACTTATCAAATCGGACATAAAGCAAAAAAAGCAGATATTTCTGAACGATGGTGCGAGTATATCAACGTTCCGCACTTTGCTTACTGATGGCACGAGCGCTAATATTTTGTATAGATTAGCTTTTCGTTGCGCGCAATCGAAATTACTCACTCCTTTTGCATTAATTCTGTCTCACATCAACCGAGTATACAATGGTTGCGTGATAGGCGTGAACGCAAACTTTGGCCCAGGATTCGTGATTATGCACCCCATAGGGGTTGTAGTTAACTCAAAGGTCGTTGGGGGTAAAAATATTACGCTTGAAAGTGGCGTGGTAATTGGTGATGAAAAAGGAAAGTCTCCAACTCTGGGGGATAATATTTTTTTTGGAGCCGGCGCTAAAGCTTTCGGCGGTATCAGTATTGGAACTGATGTGAAAATTGGCGCAAATGCTGTAGTAGTCAAGGATATCCCTTCAAACTCTACTGCATTAGGGATCCCAGCAACTGTTAAGTAAATAATATGAAGTACATTGAATTCTTTTTTTGGGTAGCTAGCTTTCTTATTGTTTACAGCTATTTGCTATATCCCGTTATCCTATTCTCCCTTAGTCGCTTACTTTCTAAAAAGGACAACCAAACCTTCGTTGTCAGGCAAAATGACGATTCTTTGCCTTCAGTTTCGGTGGTCATTTCCGCTTATAATGAAGAGGCATGTATTGAAGAGCGCATTAAAAACTTACTATCTCTTGAATATCCCCATGACAAAATTCGTCTTCTAATTGCATCAGACGGTAGTACAGACGACACAAATGCAATACTAAATAGTTTTGACGACCCACGCCTTGCTGTTTTTTGCTTTGAAGAGAATCGGGGCAAGATCAATGTTCTAAACGATCTTTTATCACGTGTAACTTCAGAGATTACGGTATTTTCAGACGCGAATACGATGTTTGAAAACGATGCGATATTGAACCTTGTTGCACCTTTTCGTGAAGACCAAGTGGGGGCGGTTTGTGGTGAGCTCAACTTAATTGATGTGTTTTCAGGTGACAACAAGGACAACCTATATTGGAAATATGAGCAATTTTTGAAGTTTCACGAGTCTGAAATTGACGCTTTGCTAGGTGCTAACGGCGGTATTTATGCGATAAGGACCACACTATACGAACCTCTTCCAGACAATACCATCATAGATGATTTTTGTATTGTGATGAACGTCGCAAAAAATAATTACAAAATTGTGTACAACAAGGAAGCATTAGCTTCTGAGGAAATCGCCCCTACTCTTAAAGAAGAAGCTGGTCGACGTATTCGCATTGGCGCTGGTAACTACCAATCGCTCTCACGTTTAAAATGGTTACTTCACCCTCGCTATAAGTGGCGCTGTTTTTCATATTTAAGTCATAAGGTCATTCGCTGGTTTGTCCCACACCTTATGATTATTGCTTTAATACTTAATGTTATTCTTATTTGGCATCCCAACTCTACATATGAGCTGCTACTAGCCTGTCAGGCTGGTTTTTACGCATTTTGGGTCATGGGTGAGCTTAGTCTCTTCAAGAATACTCCCATAATTGGAAAAATAGTTAGTTTGATAACCTTTTTTGTTTCAATGAATATATCGCTCTTTAAAGGATTCATTCGTTTTCTATCGACTAATTTAACAGCGACATGGCAAAGGACATCGAGATGATCGCGTTTTTACTGATATTTTTAATTCTATTTTCAGTGGCATTTAGCATTATTGTTAAGAAGAAAAAAATGCAAAGTTGGCTTTGGAATTATACGAAGAGTCGATTTTCAAGCAAACCTACTGTGAATGGCACTACACACGTAATGTTTTGCTTTGTAGACCACTACGAACCCCAGTGGAAGAACAAAGATAATATTGAACTTGAAAGGCAGCGCGTTGATAGGTGGATGGTTGATTACCCCAAGATGGCGAGCCAATTTACGGATGCGGATGGCAATCACCCCAAGCACAGTTTTTTCTTTCCTGAAGAAGAATACCGAAAAGAACATTTAGACAAAATTTCAGACCTTTGCGCCAAAGGATTCGGTGAAATAGAGATTCATCTGCATCATGATAACGACACTAGTGAAAATCTAAGAGCCACGCTTTCGGGCTTTGCACAGTGCCTTCACGAAGAGCATAATGCGTTGAGTATCGACCCCAAGACAGGTCAGCCAGTTTATGCGTTTATACACGGTAATTGGGTGTTAGATAACTCTCACCCTCATGGAAAGTGGTGTGGCGTTAACGACGAACTTATCATATTAAAAGAGACTGGCTGCTACGCAGACTTTACGTTCCCCTCGCCAGACGAATCACAACCTGCCATGTTGAATACCATCTACTACGCTAAAGACGATCCTGAAAAGCCAAAATCATATGAAACCGGCAAAGCGATAGTTAAAGGCGGTAAAGCGTGGGGTGATATTTTGCTTATTCAAGGAATATTAGGTTTGAACTGGAAAGTGAGAAAGAAAGGCATTTTCCCACAAATTGAAAATTCAGATGTGAGGAAAACATTTCCTCCCACACCTAATCGCGTAGACCTTTGGGTTAAAGAAGGTATTCATGTCGAAGGCAAGCCGGATTGGATTTTCATTAAAGTCCATACTCATGGCGCGCAAGATGGCGATATGGACACGTTGCTTGGCGATCCTATCAAAGAGATGCACAGACATTTGACCACGCAGTACAATGACGGCCGTGATTATGCACTTCATTACGTTTCGGCTCGTGAAATGTACAACATAATAAAAGCTGCGGAAGCAGGAGAAGAAGGAAACCCTAACGATTTTAGGGATTATCTCCTTCCAGCTCCAAGTTTTAAAAAGCTTTCTTAACATGTTTTCAAGAATTAAAATGAAAGTAGGTCGACTACTCGGCCTCGATGAAATTACGTGGCGCTCGCGTCCCAACGGACTGTACAGTGTTAACTTTCATAGAATTGGAAATAGTAGTGAGACTGCGTTTGATCCTTGTGTGTACTCATGCACATCTGAAGAACTCGACCGCCATATCAAATTCTTTAAACAACACTTTGACATCATAAACCCAAAGACGTTACCTGATCTTTTAGGTAGTGATATCAGACCTTCTTCAAGGCTAATGTGTCTTACTTTTGACGATGGTTATATCGATAATTTCAATGATGCATTGCCAGTTTTAGAAGCAAATAATGTTAAGGCTAGCTTTTTTATCGCTACTGGCTTAATTGGGAACAGCGTGGTGCCTTGGTGGGATAAAGTTGCTTACCTAATAAAAAATCACAAACCTCGTAAGTTACATTTGCACGCCTGGCGAGAAGAAGTGATTTTTGAAAACTGCCAAGAGCGTTTTATCCGGAATGTTTTACGAGCCATAAAAAGCTGTCAATTACCCGCTCAGCAACAAATAAATTTGCTAGAACAAGAATTACTTCATCAAAACGGCTATCCTCCAGCAGAATTCATGGACTGGCATCACTTAGCAGCACTGATAGACGCAGGTATGGAACTTGGAGCCCATTCTCACAACCATGACATTTTGACAAAACTATCCGCAGACGAGCTTTTCTACGAGTTGAGCCATTCGAAGACGCTGCTGGAGACAAAGCTAAAATGCGATATTTCTGCATTCTCTTATCCAGTTGGCAACAAGTCTACCTACAACAAAAAAGTGATTGAGGGATTGAAGAACACTGGATATAAGCTCGCATTTAATTTCCAACCTGGAATAAATACCTCGCCCAGTCAAAATCCTTATGACTTGCACCGATTTCCAATAGCGCCAGGCATGTCATCAGACGACCTAAAACGTATGTTCAGCTACGCAAAGAGGTACTAAAATGCGTATATTACATTGCGTAAGTAGCCTGAAAGTAGGTGGGGCGGAAAAATGCGTAAAGAATCTGGTCAAAGCTCAGTCCGAAAAAGGTCTTGATGTAGAGGTGCTTTCTTTTGGCAACGAATGTGACGCATTTCAGCACGATATCAAGGCCCTTGGAGTAAGGGTTACAAACATCAAGGGCAACATTTTTGTCCGACTTATGAAGACAGTACGAACACTACTGTCCTTCAGTACTATTCACATTCACTCTCCTGCCGTGATAAAGGCTTTTGCTCCCATTTTTCCCGTACTGATGGCTAAGAGAGTAATCTACACAATTCATGGTGAAGTCGAGCCGCCTATAAGCTTTGTAAGGGGTTCTCACACACTTGCTCAACTTTATATCAATAGGGTTTTCGGTGTGTCAGAAAGCATCAAGTCTGGCATCAATAAGCGCTATGGCTGGAATTCAAACACGGTAACGGTAGTAAATAATGGTGTTTACTGCCCCCCTATTCCACAGGATATCGCACAGCAACCTCTACTTCATTTATGTACAGTCTGCCGACTTGTTCCGTTGAAGAATATCACTCAGCTTGTAGAGGAGTTTGGGCGCCGCAATCTTGGTAATCACGCTGTCTTGAATATTTTTGGTGATGGGCCTGAAAGGTCGAAGATAGAACAGATAGTTGCGAAGTATGGATTACAAAGTTCTGTAATTTTACACGGTGAGGTTTTGGATGAAGACCAGATCTATGCCCAACAAGATTTGCTCTTGATTAACTCTACAACTGAAGGGTTACCCATGTCTCTTCTTGAAGCCATGGCAAGAGGCATCCCGGCCCTATCAACGTCTGTGGGACAAATTCCCAGATTGATCCAGCATGGCGACAACGGGTTTATTTATAACGTGAATGATATTGAGTCTTGGCGTAAATTAATACTTTCGCAAATACATGATCGCGATAAACTAATGCAAGTTGGGCAACACGCCTTTGCGTTTATTAAACACCATTATGCTATTGATGATGTATCCGCAATTTATGAAGCGACGTATCGCTAATGAAAAAATCTATTCTATTTTTTACCAACTTACACCCGCTTCCGTGGCAGCCTGCGAGAGCGACATACAACTTTGAGGAAATTAGACACCTCAAAGCACATGCTGACGTTAAAGTGCTTATACCTGTACCTTGGTTTACGTACTTTAAACAAGTTGTACTCAAGGGTCATAGAAGCTCTGAAGGCTTTTGTTTGTTTCCGTTTTTCTATATTCCCAAAGTACTTACCTCTTTACATCCACTATTCTTATTGTTATCGCTAATAATTTGCGTAAAGCCATTACTTTGGTTAGCCAAAAGTAAGAATGTAATAGCCAGCTGGGCTTATGCCGAGGCTGTGGTTGCAGCGCTCGGAAAAACCATTTTTAAGTACAAACTTATCATCGAATGTTTAGGTAGCGATGTAAATGCGCTAATGCAAAAGCCTATGCACAAGAGGCAAATGAGCTGGGCGTTTAAAAAAAGCACCGCGGTGACGACAAAAAGCAAAGCACTTGCCGAAGCTGTAAAGCTGCATGTTCCCGAGGTAACCCCACACGTCATCTATAACGGGGTCGATTTTGATGTATTTACGCTTAGAAAGACTGTGCCGTTTTCTAGGCAAACACAAAGCCTTTTATTTGTGGGCTCTCTCATCCCAACCAAAGGTGTGTATGAGCTTATTGACGGTTTTGAACAAGCAATCGCCAATAACCCTGCGATGACATTGCGCATTGCAGGAGAAGGTTGCAGCAAGGCCACGCTGCAAAAGATGATAAGCGCAAAATCTTTAGAGCATTCGGTGACCTTACTAGGTGCCATACCTCATCAATCGCTTGTAGGCGAGCTTCACAAGTCAGACGCTCTCATATTACCAAGCTACAGAGAAGGAGTTCCTAACGTCATTATGGAAGCCTTAGCGACGGGGACACCGGTTATCGCAACCGACGTTGGCGGCATAGCTGAAGTGCTAATACCTGAGGTAGGCGGCATATTAATAGAGGCGCAAAATGCTGATGCTGTAGCAGATGCTATTCGTGAAATAGCTTATAAAACATGGAACTCAAAAGAGATTAAGGAATCAGTCTCAACATATACATGGCAGAATTCAGCTCTTGAGCTCTTATCATTATTTTAACAACATTAATTTTCACTTCCTTATTTTAACCTGAAGCTATTACTATTGAAACCACACGATCTGTTTTGCGCTTTCTGTAATTCTAAAAATTCTTATTTAAGAGGTTAAGCATATCTTGAACAGTAGCTATTACAGAGAGGCTGTCGTCGTAGTACTTACTATTCGCAGTACCAACTGATGACATTAGATCTTCATTATCTAATACCTTGGCAACTGATTTGACTATCTCTTCAATTGACTCAAAAGAAAACAAATCATCCTTCCGTGGTATCTTATTGATATGAGCTCCCTCAGTGTAAACTTTTTGTCCTAGAGCCACCCCTCCCATGGCCATAATTTGGGGAAACTTAAAGCTAATGCAGTCGTGTACCCCTCTAACGTATACGTTCACTTTACTTTCAGCCATATTAATTAAATGTTGTTTTACTTTAACCCTTGGTACCAACATATCACTGAAGCGCTTTTCAGTGTTATCGTTTGCTACCAACCCTATTTTACTGTTTGTATATGAACCTACATTTTTTTTGAGAGCCCTTACCAGTTCGTACCGAAACTCGTTATGCTCATTATGAACAGCTTCAGGGTACAAACCAGTAACGAAGAAAACAGAATATTTGTTTTGTTTAGTTCTTAATTCTCTGTAAAAAGCTTCAGAAGGCGAATGGTAAAGGTGCTTAAGTCTTAGCTTTATTTGTTCCTTAGACCCTTTCTTCGACAGATAGTTAAAGAGAGCATGCCTTAAAGCTGCCGAACGATTAACCCCAGAAACAGGAAAACATGGGGAACAGGAATGTACATTTTCGGCATATTCGAGATTTTTATGCTTATTGACCTTAAAGTAAATATTAGATTGTGAAAGTGAATATTCATGAACAAAGGGGGTATCATTTGTGTCAATACAGAATATTAGTTCCTCTCTATTTTTTTTATAAGAAAATACCATTATACCTTTCGGTATTTTATCCATGTTTATCCTCTTTGAGTCCTCAGCAGATTTCCATTGAAACTTGCATTGAAGATTCAAAAAACCCTCTAAATAATTGGAAAAATAAAGAAAATTTTGTTCGTTGTCGTAAAAAGTAATCACTCCAGCATTTTTAAACATCGTTATCCATTCTAATTAAATAATCCCACAAAATAATATACAAGCTTTAAAAGAAAATTACACCCCCATGCCATTCACAGAGACAGATAGTTTGCACAACGTATAAATCAACGTTAAGTCGACAGCACAAGTAAAGTATTTGGTTGTAACAATTTACCTTTATCCGAAAAATAACACTCAAATTTTAATCGTTCTTATAACTTTAGCTCCATTTTGAACAGTTGCACGAAAAGCAAAAAATAATATCGACAATGAGTGCCATATACGGCAGCATATGCGCTTTGATACGTAATTTTGTATCCATGACGCAGCGTAAATGACAGTTGAATGGTATTAATATGATAGTAAATGCTCACAGAAGTAATGTAAAAAATATAGGTGACCTTTTGTCTTCACCACTAAACTATTTTAACTTCAAGCAAAGATCCATCGTACTGGACATACATGACGAAATAAGAAAAATAGAATTAGTTTCTAAGATAAGTCGCTTACTCCCAGCTGGGGTGACGATCATTGTAGGTGGGGGGGGGCTGTTAGACAACGAGTTTTTTGAGGAGCAAATACATCGCATTAACAAACTGAAAGTCAAAAATATTATCTATTGGGGTGTGGGTCATAATAAGCACAAGGATGACGATAAAGAAAGGCTCTTTCCATCGACAAAAGAGTTTTTGGACTGTTCCAGTTTGTATGGTGTTAGGGATAAGTTAAAGGATTACAACTTTCTTCCATGCGTAAGTTGTATGCACCCACAACTTGAATCAAAGCATACTACTTCACATGACATTGTTATTTTTGAACACGAACATATACCAATAAGGCTCGACTTCGAAGCTCCAAGAATGCGAAATAATCATAGAAACTTTTCCGATGTTATTGCCTTTTTAGGAAGTGCAAATTATGTAATCACAAACAGTTATCATGGTATGTATTGGTCTATATTAATGGGTAAAAAAGTTGTTTGCATACCTTTTTCTTCTAAGTTTGAACTGTTCCCTTTCGAGACACCTATGGGTTCCGTGAGTGAAATAGAAAGCTTACTTGAAAAAGCAAGAGTTCATGAATCTGCTCTTGAGATATGTAGGACTCTAAATAAAGACTTCTACCGAAAAGTAATAGAATTAATATAATCTCTGCGAAAATCGGGATGTCCACTTTGATTTTGTTCCTCAAATAATTTGAGCCAGTCTTGCGCTTCTCTTCGTTGATGTTGCTGCATGGTCACTCTCCTTAGCAAAAAAGAACAACATCCCGTAGACAACTCATGAAGTGAATAAGGGGATTACTGAACACATACGGGTTAATCATTCACTCCGAAAGTTGATCACAATATAGCTCAGAGCATTCACCGGTCATTACAATGAGCGGCCTTAGAACTTACAGCATAGGTGGGCCACCCAATTGTTAGGATAATGTCCGTAAGAGATTCATGCTTAAGTCGAGTAAAAGTTGAACTCATATACGGGAGGTAATTCAACGAGCTTCAGGAAATCATAGATAATGTATTTGAATCGACTAGACTATATCAGCCAATATAATTACGGCACTGTGTATGCAGTTCTTGATTATCACACTTTTTTGTGTAAAAAAATTAACTACGCAGCTGCGACAAAAATTTCTTTAAGCTTGCATTATCAAAAACTAATATTGCAATTACGTAAGTACAAAAACCCAGTCCGATTTTAACAGTCAAATCGACTAAATCAGAATTGATGTCCATATATTGCTCTAAAGCGTAAATCGCTAAAGCCATTAGCGTCCCGGCAAATAACGGAACTTTCATTACCCCCCAGACACAGTCCAAGTCAAGATAACGTTTAGAATCATGTATGTGCAACACATACCACAAGACTTCACCAATAAAAACAAATAGTAACGCGACAAATATCGAAAATTCTGTTCCTAATAACCAAGCCAAAGTTGTTATGATAATTGCTTGAATTGCTTGGACTACTTTTCGTTTACCATTTCCCGCCGCAAATAGTCCAATTCCACTAATATCTTTCAGTGAATTTACCACCTGCATTAAACATAAGACTTGAATCATCTGAACTGCTGGCGTCCATTTCTCCCCTAGAATCAAAGGTACGAAGTTTACAGCCGTCATACTCAAACCAATAAAAAGTGGAAATGCTAGAAAGGAAGCAAAAAAGATTGAATCTCTAATATAAAATGACAATTGTTTTCTATCGTGGGCTACTTTTGAAAACGTTGACAATGTTATGCTTTGAATGACTTTCGAGACTAAGCTCACCGGTTTTTCTGATATTGTTTTAGACATTCTGTAGAAGCCAAGTATGTTAGAAGCGAAGAAGGACTGAATAAAGAGAACATCTAGTCGTGAGTTAATATCCCAGATAACAGCTGTGAAAAAGCTAGTATTTACGTCTTCCCATATTCCTTTGGTCCTTGCAAGTTCAAAAGTAAGCGAAAGTCTTTGAGCGCACAAGTAGCGGTGTATAATCGTAATCAATAACTGTGTAATGATAAGAGAAAAAACTATAGACCAATAACCAAGACCTACATAAACTAAGCTTAAGTTCATTATAGACTGGACAATCGTCATTAGGATTTGTACTTTCGCGATCAACTCGAACCTCATGGCTCTATTTAGCATAACTTGATAAATCAATTGCATCGGTGAAATTAGTATTAAAATACCATTAATCAAGATTAGATCGCCAATACCGTCCCTTTCAAAAAAGACGTCGAGAAAATCTTTTGATAAAAGTAAGCATAAATACAAAAAAACACTGAATAGTAGTAATAAAGAAAAGCAAGCATTTAACTCCTTCTCTGATAATTCCTTTTTTCTAATTAGAGCCCCATAAAACCCGAGTTGTGAGAGCATTATTGCAAAACCAACTGTCATTTCACTTACTGCTAAAAACGCAAAATCTACTGGGTTCAGCATCCTCACTACAAAAAGAGTTGAAGTCCAAGAGAGCAATTGTCCAAGCACTCCCAAACTGAGGCCTATTTTAAGGCCCTTTCTCGCACTACTTCCAATCCTCAATGATCTATCTCCATAGCATCGATATTAAATTCTGACTGTATTGCTATCTAATACGTTCTAATTTTTCAAGTAAAAATAACTAGCATTTCCTAATTAGATTTAAACCTAACTAGGACATGCAGTTAATATTGAAATGCCTGCTTTTATATTTAACGAATAGTAAGCTCAAGAGTCCCAACTAAAGGAAAGTGGTCACTTCCCATATCGCTATCTATAAATACGGAATGTGGTTCAAATGCATCACCAATGAGAATGTGATCTATCCGAGGAAAAAGTAATCTACTCTTACGAGTAACACCATACCCAGTACCAACTTCAGAAAAAAGGTTAACAAAATGCCCCCAGTGTTTTTTATATTGGGGATTGCGGTCTGTAATATTGAAATCACCCGCTATTATGACTTTACCGTAATATTCTAATCTATCAACCATTGCGTTGACTAATGCAAACTCAACATCTTTTTGATCGACGAACAGTCCTATTTTGGCAAATAAGCCCTTTAAACTACTAAACTCATATCCGAAATTGGAAATCGAAGAGAAGTGAGTATTTACAATTAGAACTCTATGTCCACGAATATTTACTGAGTGTGCTGCACTAAATGATCCCCATCCGCCCAATGGTCGCCTATCTAAGCTTTCCAAGCTCTCTATAGGGTGGCGAGATAGAACGCAAAGCCTGTGCTTACATGTTGAAAACAATCCAATTTTTGAAGAATCATCAAATAAGCTATCTTTGGATTCTTGAACAAATAGAATATCTAACTCTCGTTCTAGGAACCATCTGTACAACTCCTTACCATCAATCCGCTGTGCAGTATTGAATGAAGCAATGTTTATTGTACTTGGATCACTCTCATTTTTTTTCACTTCATTGAAGGATATCCTGAAAGGTGAGGCATTTAAAATAACAAGAAAAAGGAACGTTACTAACCAAAATTTGAACCTAAACTTAGTGCATAAAATTGGTAATAGTAAAAGAACAAGAAAGTAATCAGGAATAAACTCGAAAAAATAAGAAAATGGCAATATACTTGTCGTTTGAATAAATATTCCAACGAAATAAAGACAAAAAAATACTACCACCAAAATTGAAGCAAACGTCACAGCAATCTGTCTCATTAAACCTCTATTTTTCCTTGTCTGTTAGATAGCTGAAACCCAGAATTTTAGATGCTTCGTAAGTAATGTGATCTTCGTCTATGTATACCAAGGTTTTACCTATTGATAGTGCACACCGCTGGGAATCACAGTAAAACGACTTTGGATCGATTATTTCTAATACACTTTCATCAAATTTTGTACGTACATCCTGCAAAATATCTGTCATAAACTGGTTTTCAAAATAAGGGATGGAGCAATCAGCGGAATTGGAAAACATCGCTTTCTTGATTGGGCAATCAGGCTTTATGCTTGACGAGAATGCAGTGTCTCTAAACAAAACCACCTTAGCGCCAGTATCAGCTATAAAGCTAATGGTCTTGATCAATTGCTCTTTAAATACTGAATATTTAACATCGATATTTTCAACTATTGCACCATTTTCAAATATTGATTCAGTACCATAATTTGGCCAGCTACCAGCGATGAATACAATATCCGGCTTTGCTTGTTGAATATAATTTCTCGCTAGATTATTTCTATCGCGACAAGCCTGCGCTCGAGGAAGAGAGCTACCCCACACCAAGTCAAACACTGGAACGCATTGATCTAGCGTATAGTCTATAGTAGTAAAATCTTTTGCAAGACCCACTACCTCAATGAAACCCACTAAATGGTTTGCATGTGAGTCTCCAAACAGAAAACTGCTTGTTTTACTCTCACTTTTGCCAAAGCTACAGCTGTTAGAAGGCAGCGCTTTGTGATTTATTAAAGCAGAATGACAACTCCCTCTAAGTTCATTACTTCTGAGCAACTTTGAATTTTCAAGAGACTGAACCGTGCTATCAAAGCGTTCAGGATACCCGTCATTTAATATCACTAATCTATGAAGGGCAGTTGACAATAAAATCGGACAAACCACGAATAATAAGATTATAGCTTTATTTGAAAAAGTACGATTTCTTCTTACAGGGTTTTCCACATACTTCCAAGATAAAAAGCTAAGTAAAAAAATAAGAAGCAACGCTGCCAAAGTGTGCTTGTAGTTAACCACTTCCAGCCTGTAATTCATCCATGTTAATACTGGCCAGTGCCACAAATATAGTGAGTATGACATCTTACCTATATGTTGGAAAAAGCTGCCGGTCATCACTTTATAAGGAGATGAATCTTCCTTATAAAACGAAATAAAAATTGCAGTCAAAAAGCAAACATAAAAAGCGTTTAATCCTGGAAATTTAGTTTCTTCGTTGTACACCATTGCGACTGAAATTAAGCCAATTAGGGCGCACGTTGATAGAATATTGACAATGTGAGTAGATTTAAACTCTCGCGGGTTTACAATAGCTAAAGTACATCCTATCCCTAACTCAAATGCACGAGTTGGCAATAAATAGTACGAAGCACCAAAGGTATAATTCAATGATACTTCGGAGATAATTGTACTTATTACAACAAGGATCACTGTGACACATAAAAGTAGTTTTTTGCTCTTTAGTTTATAAAGAAATGTCAACAATAATGGCCATAAAAGATAAAATTGCTCTTCTATGGCAAGTGACCATGTATGTAGAAACGGCGCACTGTTCGCGGCCTCGGAAAAGTATCCGCCATAATTTAGCCATAAAAAAATATTGGACAGGTATACACTTATCCAAATAGCACTCTCGAAGGACTTTATGAGATCGTTAGGCGAAAGGATGAAAAAAAAAGCTATCAAAGATACAAAAACTACTGTGATTAATGCAGGAGCTAGTCTTTTAATTCTTTTAATATAAAACTGTTTAAGTGAAAATTCTCCCGACAGTTTTTGAGATAAGATAACTTTTGTGATAACAAAACCTGAGATAACAAAAAATATATCAACGCCGATGTATCCACCTTCAAAAAAGGGGACTTTAAAGTGAGAAAGAATCACTAGGATAACAGCTATCGCTCTTAGCCCATCGACGTCCTTACGATAATTATCTTGCACGGTTAGCATGTTGCCTAATATCCCAATTTATTCTTATCACTTCCCATGAGTGTACTTGTACTCCTGGTGTTTTATACCCAAAAAACCAGCAAGTGTACCAACACTTGAGCACAATCTAAACAAGCCGTTTGCTAAGCAACTCTTATTGCGAATAACAAGCGATTGAATAATTAGGGCGGTACCACGAATGAAACGAACACCAGATAAAATAAAACACTTCACAACCACCTTCAAAAAGGCCTCTTCAAACAAATGCGCCCTCGTGTAGCCTATACCAGACCGAAATCCTCTACGACAGAACCACTTTAAATTGGCTCTTGAGTTAGGCAATTCCTCTAGTACAGGAGAATGAGCATAAACACACTCGTAACCAGCCAATTGACACTTCAAGGAAAAGTGATAATCGCTAGCTCCTGTCATGGCGAAGCGTTCGTCAAAGCAAGGGGACATTTTCGAAAGCATTGAAGTAGAGAGCAAAACATTATTAGTATAAAACACTTTAACTCTCTCCCTCTCAGTTAAAGTATTTTTAGGGTATAAAATCTCTGTGGCCCAGTTTTTACTCATTTCCTCGTTGACCGAAATAACGTGGCTTGTAACAATATCGACGTTTTCATTTTCAGCTACAACAAAAAGACGTTGCAACCAAAGATCGTTTTCCGGCCACTCGTCATCATCAATAAATGCTAGGTAATGCGCATCTGTTTTCAAACATTCTGAAACAACGCGATTACGAGCAGACACTATACCTCTGTTACTTTCTACAAAGTAAGAAATCTCGATATTATTTTGAGAAAATGACCTAACAACCTGCTGGGTTTCTGCGTCATTGGCATTGTCGACAACCAGTATACTAAAAGAAAAACCCTCTGCTTTTTGCTTCATTAACTCTAATAACAACCGTTTTAACCACAGCGGTCTTTTGTATGTGATAATGCCAATGGTCACATGCTTCAAGCAGTTTCTCCATATTTCTAAACATTTATACTATCGCTGTATAGTAACAATGAGAACAAAGTCAGTCTAACTTTATATAATTCTTAGGTCTCTCGCTTTTTAATCTAAAAACATTTCTGTATATTTAACCGCAAGTTAGAAATTGCCAAACGAGCAATGCGAGTATGATAGCAATCTCGACAAATATAAGACTGCACATCAAAATAAAAAACATTGCTGTTTACTGTTCAATATGTCAAAAGTGAATTACATGAATATTTGTTTAGTTGGTGACGCTTACCCTCCAGAGGGCATAGGTGGTATTGGGACGTACTTGAAAAATCTTGCAAATGCGTTGGCTCACGAGGGAAATAAAGTTTTTGTCATCACAAAAACTTCTAGCGAAGAAAAAGTTGAGCAGGTTAACGAGAACCTCATAATCTACTGGAAACATGTTAAGTATATTCCATTACTAGAGCGCTTTTTCCCAGGGCTAGGTTGGTGTTTACAAGTTAATAAGCTCTGTAATCAACTTATTAAAAGTAAAGGAATAGACATAATAGAATTCCCTAACTGGGAGTCGCCAGGGCTCATTTTCCAAATATTTAACAAGCGCTTTCCAAATATAGTACGAACACATACTCCTTTTTTTGAAACGCTAAAATTAGATTTCGAACAGCCAACATTCTCACAGCGCATGATGTGTAAGATGGAAGAACTTTCGTGTAAATTATCACACGGTTTAGTTTCGTCTACACGTGCACATGCCAAATTCATTGCGCAAGAGTATGATTTACTACTATCCGATTTCAGCATAATTCCTTTGGGTATAGAGCCTAAACTGGAAGTCAAAAGACTAGATACTGAATTTACTAAAACACTGCTTTATGTTAGTAGACTTGAGAATAGAAAGGGAACTACAACGCTTTTAAGTGTAGTCCCCAAATTGGTCAGCGTATTTCCCGACCTAAAGTTAAACATTATAGGTAAAGACAGACCCCATGCGCCTGGAAATTTGTTTTTTCGAGATTACTTTAATCAAGAATATCCGGAATACAAAGAGAACGTTAATTTTTTGGGTTTTGTGAGCGACGATGAATTAGATAGATACTACAAAGAGGCTGATATATTTGTAGTTCCATCAGTTTACGAATCTTTTGGTTTGATTTATATCGAAGCAATGCAATATGCGCTGCCAATTGTTGCAACAACTGGCGGAGGAATTCCTGAGGTCGTCGAGAATGAAGTTGCAGGTCTTCTTGCAGCACCAGACAACAAAAATGACCTAGAAGAAAAACTAATGAACTTACTCACAGATAGTAAATTACGTTCTAAGCTAGGCAAGTGTGGGCAAGAATTATTTGAGAAAAAGTTCACTGCTGAAGCAATGGCGGCACGAACACTGACCAATTACATAAAGGTTGCAAACAAATGAGCAGTAGTGAACCATTAGTCAGTATCTTACTTCCCATTTATAATGGTGAAAAGACAATATCCAACACCATTGAGCATTTAATCCACCAAACTTATAAAAACATTGAAATCATCGCTGTAGATGATGGTTCTACAGATAACACATTAGTTTTGTTAAATGACTATGCCCGCACAGAACGCCGTTTAAAAATATTTTCAAAGAAAAATTCTGGTCTTATCGATACGTTAAACTTTGCAATTGAACGAGCAACAGGATCTTATTTGGCTAGAGAGGACTCCGATGATTTTTCTAATTTAGAGCGAATTGAGAGACAAGTCCAATACATGCAATCCAACCTTGATATAGCAGTTTGCGGTTGTGACTATAAAATCTTTGGTACAGCAAGTGCAACTGTCACTATGTCACACAACGCTAGTGTTTGCGCTGCGGAAACACTATTCTTTCCCCCAGTATCTCACCCTTCAACTATGATCCGAAAGCGGTTTATTGATGAATTTGGTCTTCGCTATTCTACAAAATACAAACATTGTGAAGACTATGCGCTGTGGGTCGATATTATACGGCATGGAGGGAAAATCAATAATCTAAATAAAGTACTCCATAATTATCGCAACCATGAAAAACAGGTCAGTATTACAAATTCGCAAGAATCAACATTTAACCATTACCAACTTATAAAAGAACAGTTCGCAGAATTAGGGGTAAATGTTAACGGCGATTTACTTCTTCATCTGCATTACGCAAATAAAGAGTACCTCAACAAGCTAAACACTAAAACTTTTATTGAGGTACTTTGGTTATACGAAGAAGTTTGTATTGCTTACAAAAGGGCCAACAAGCCCGTAGATAGTCTAAAGGGTGTTGTGATGAACCTTATTGAGTATAAAATACGCTACGCTTTGGGATTAAGAGGCTTAAAGCTTCTATTAACCAGTGGACCAGTTATTTTTAGAAAGATGCCAAGTACTATGACGCTGGCTCACGCAATCATAAGAACAACTAAAAACAAAATAAAAAAGTTTAAAACCCTAAACACTTAATTCGTCATTAATACGACTGTGCCAACAGCATTTTCGTTTACATCAGAAAAAAGATGCGCGAGTTTTTTGCCCTCGTTCAAGCAACCATAATTGGTGGCAAGTGAATTACGTTAAATTGTTAACAATAAGGTTATCAAAAAATACAATCCAACCAAGCTCAATCCACTAGTTATAAAAGTTTTAGAAATTTCTTGTGCTGACACCGATTTTACTAGTTCTGGAGCGATACTTCTTGCTCTTGCATATGTTGCACAAGCTATCGCAGCGAACATATAAAAGAACATTATATAGCTTCTACTTATAAAGAAAGCGGTAGAGCAATAACCAAACAGTGCTATGAAAAGATATCTTGCGTACACAATTTCGTTTCTTAATTCCTCATTAAGAACAGAGTTATCGTTCTTAACATCCAGAACCTTTAACAGCATTTTTATTGTAAGCAGCAAAAAAGTCATCCATAACAAGTAACCAAATACACCAAGCTCTGACATAATCGTCACGTATGAGTTGTGTGCAACTTTAGAGTGATATTCTAAAAAACGGTCCTTACCAAAACCGAAAAGAGGCCTATGCTTGAACATTTGAATTCCCTCGTACCAAGCAGTTAGACGGTCTTGAGCGCTCTCATCATCCTTTCCTATTGAGCGAAACATTGTGAGTACAACAGCCAAAATCGGAACAGCAATAAAACCTAGTATCATGGACTTTACTTTGCCGTACTTAAAGTAAAAAACAACTGCGAGAACCGTCAGTAAACCTATCAATGAGCCGCGGCTACCTGTCCAGTAAATACCAAGTAACATCCACCCGATTACTGCAAGCCATATAACTTTCTTTAAATTAGAATTGCCTTTTACTAGGAAGATAGCAGCAACAGCTATATTCATTACTAAAAACATTCCCATATCATTCGGGTCGTTGAATATTCCAATGTACCGAGCTTGTTTAAATGGCTCTGGGCCGTCATATCTTGTTATTGCTATTTCAGCCCAACCTTGTCCAGCAGGATCAGACATTTGGTCAAATGCATGTAAAGTCAAAATCATGCTGGAGAACAGTGATATGAACAAAATGTACTTTTGTCTTCTAGCCGTTGTTAAAAATCCTAAATATAATATAAAAGGGATTACATTAGAGTTAACCCAATCTATAACAAATCGAAGATCGGAAAAATATCGAAATGCCCTTATTTCAGACAAAAGCATTGAAAGCAGAAGTAATACCATCAAGGTGCATTGTGTGTTCCAAGCTTTTGGCCGAAGAGAAAAAACATAAACAACAAAAGTGATAATGAGAATAATTCTTAGAATAGGAAACTGTATATCAAATGCAGGCCATTCATGCGGTCGAATAAGCACTAAAGCAGTGTAAATACAGAGTAAGGCAAAACCAAACGGCGCATTTGATGTTGCAACATAAGTAGAAAAACCATTTTTTTCTTTTGACTGAACCATACTCAAGACAACTTATCTTTTATAAACGAAAAAAATTTAAATACAGCGCATATGACGATTTGAAAAGCCGAAGGACTATAAATAACGTTAAAAACATCTTCGCTGTAATTTGCAAATCTCGACTTATATGATTTTTCGTCGGATGACGACATCAGGTCGTAAGCCTTGTAACCTGATTCCATAGCTTCATTTATTTGAGCTAAATGCAAAATCATTCCCGGTGAGACATTAGGCTTGAATTCAGTGTCCACGCCGTTCTGATAAAAGATAATATTATCTCCAGACACTACCCCATAGTTCACTGCTATAATTTGCTCGTTAAATTGTAGGTAATACAGTGATAAAAGGTTATTGGTTAATAGTTTCTCAGCCAACTCTCGATGAAAGGAGAGGAAAGGCTCATTTAAAAATATTGCAGGTAGTCCCTTAGACAGCCACCTTTTTGAATTCAGCCGCACTAACTCCTCGAATATGAAATAAAACTCTTCTACGCGAGCAACCTTTTTGACCGTCATATTACACTTTTCTGCCGCTTTTCTATTTCTTCTTGTTTTTCTCTCTAAGATACTTAACCCTTCAGTACCTTTCACACAAAAGCGTACTCTGCTTCTTCTATACGATTTAAAGCCACCTACCTTTTCTAGCCAACTAAATAGAAAGGAACTAGAGGATACATTGCTAAATCTGATCTGCCTGACCCTTTCTACGAACATGTTATGTATGAAAAGGCTTGGCGGGATCAAAGTATCATGACTAAGTGACATGAAGTCTTGCGCTTCACTACATGTTTCGATCTCGGCAGGTTCATAACTACTAATATAAAAAGCTAAGTAAGGGCATTTTGGTTTGACATATAGCGGGATAAGGCAACAAAGTTCATCGTCTTTCCAATAAGTGAATATCAAAAGCTTTTCAATATATTCTTGATAATGCGTTGCCCACGTTTCAACCCAATCATAACTATTGAATACACTCTTAACTTGTGCAATTTTTTCTAATTTTAACCAAGAGGACTTTATTGATTTTAGCTGCTGTAATGTCGTTAAAACACGCACACTGTTCGAGTTCATCACAAGGAAACTCTTTCCAAATCCATTTGATTACACGCATTATTACAACGGGTCAGTTTCCACTGAATATTCGACGACGTATTAGCACTAAAAGCGTTGAGCAAACGCGCTTTTTTAAGAGATAACGAAGACAAGTAATGTCCGAAATCAGTACCGTACCGATAAGCAATTACGAACATTTCACCCTTATTATTTTTGGCTTCAATCAAATTCCAGTTTTCACTTTTAGTCACTTTAAGCGTAGTGAAGCCTAATGGCAAAGGACTATTAAGGTAATAAGAGGCTTTACTATCAAACGATGTACCATAGAAATAGAAGTTTGCAGAAACAACGTCATTTGACTTTTCTGTACAAACCAAATCAGCGTTATGTATTTCGGGTGAAATAGGGAGTGGCTGGCTTGCGCAAGTATCTTGACTGTTATGTTGAGCAGATGACATCGCGACAGACGAAGAAAGGATAACCCCAATAATGGCTGTGACAACAGCTATTTTCAAAGAGAATAATGAGCTATGTGGTTCAATCACTTTTTCGTTTATTTCAAGAATGCCAGAATCTCTATCTTCGAGCTTCCTTCCAATATGAAACTGAAAGATAGCGACAGGAATATAAATATACCAACCGAAATTGTTGTGATCTGTCATGAGACTACTTTGCATTTCTGTCTCGTGACCAATCACGATAAGCGCTACAATTCTCAGCCAGTTGGTTACCAATGCTCCAACTAACGCGACTAATGTAAAAATGAGCGCCGACCGCATTGTTTTTAAATACAAGAACACATAAAGACTACTTATGGCGGCGGAAACAATAACGTAACGCAACCCACTGCAACCTTCTGCGATTTCAAAAACGCCTGCAGGAATGGTTACGAATTCATTTTCTACATATACAGGTATACTTGTTAAGCTCATAAGTGCGCTTACAACGTAAACCGACAAACTCTGAAGAGGGGATGCGAGCGCGCCCCAAAAGGGAAAAATAAAAACTAAAAACGCGAATGGAAAAAAAGTCGATACATTAAATCTAAAGATACAAAAAACTAAAGCAAACAGAGACAGCAAAGACGCGGCCCAATAAAGCAAAGTAATTTGGGACCACGTTGCTAGAACTAGTCCAAATCCTATCGCAATTGCAACCGTGGTCCATGATATGCTGAGCTTATCCCGATATGATATACGGTTTTCTTGTTCTAGAATGTAAAAGAGATAGGTAACAATGAAAGGCACAAGATACGCATGAGAGTAGGTACCATCATCGAAGCTATACACCCATAGCGACTCTATGATTGGGTAGTTCGCTACACACCAAATTCCGGTTATCGCTATTAACGTCCAAAAACGACTGTGCATCCTTAATTCCATTGCTACTACTCTACTTCATGTTAAATGCGCTATCTGCCCTTGCCGAACAATACAATTTCCACTGTTCTAATAAGTATGAGGATGTCTAACAGTAAACTCTGATGTTTTACGTAATACAAGTCAAACTTGAGCTTTTCCATCGAATCTTCGACGCTTGCTCCATAGGGATAGTTTAATTGTGCCCACCCTGCTAAGCCAGGTTTAACATTGTGTCGTTGATTGTAATACGGAACTTCTCGAACAAGTTGCTCTACGAACTCCGGACGCTCAGGACGAGGGCCGATAAAAGACATTTCCCCCTTAAAAACATTAAGCAACTGAGGCAATTCATCAACGCGGTATTTCCGAATAAAATGCCCGATACGAGTTACTCTATCATCATTCTTGCTCGCCCATTTAGCGCCATCTTTTTCTGCGTCAGGGCGCATACTTCTAAACTTGAGAATTTTAAAAAGTTGTCCATTTAAACCAACTCGCTCTTGCTTATATAGTACAGATACACCAGTCCGCCGCCCGTCATCAAAGTAAATAATAAGCGCCGTTGCAAGCATAATCGGCCAGACAAAAAAGAATATTATGAAGGCAAGAATTGCGTTAATTGAATAATCTAAAGCATCGCGAAGGTAATTTTGACTCTTAAAACCATTTGAGTAAATAACCCAGCTCGGATACATAAGATTCACGACAATTTGTCCCGTTTCCCTTTCCATAAAATCGAGAAGCTCGGTAACTTCAATGCCACGCAATCTGCAATCAAACAAGACTTCTACTGGTAACGTTCCTCGACGCTGATCGCACGCGATAACGATTTCTTCAATCTCGTTATCAGCAATAAACTGCTGAAAATTTTCATCTACTTTTACATGAATAATTTTTTCTTTGTGAATTCCGTCTTCGCGATTGTCGCCAGGTATAGGAATGAACCCAACCAGCTCGAAACCAATGCGATCAACATCACGACGCATTCTTTTTTCAATAATTGAAGCGCGCTCTCCTGCACCTAAAACAATAATTCTGACTTTTCCAAGCCCGAGTAAACCAAGGCGATTTGTAAAATACCTGAAGATAACAAGCGTTATAATGATTGCGCTAACTGATGCAGGTAGGAAGTAACTATCCATCAACAGTCGGTCGAACAAAGCACGACTGACTACTTCAACTAAAAAATAGCTCAAACCAACACTTACAAAAATTCGCCGAATTATTCCCCTAAATGTTTCGCGAAGTTTTGCTTCATAGAGTCCTACGGACAACGAGCATAATAGAATTGCGACCGTTAATAGCCCGGTATTTACCAAAAGCTTTTCAATAGGAACTTGGGAGGATAACCCAATTTGCGTTAATATAAAGTGAGTAATATACCCTATATAAGCAATAAGGAATGCTTCGGTTATAACTAATATATTTGAGCGTTTATTCTGATTTCGCTTATTTACTGCCACCCCTGGCCTCCCAAAACTACTTTATATTACCCATCATAAAGGGATTTATTCTAATAGACTAGAATTGATGTTGGCATTATAGTGTCAATTCCCGTAGGGTAAACAAAAAAGCACGCTAAAAATTAACCATACGAGTGTAGGATGATCTCTTATGTATCGCTTTAAGTCGTTCCGTTTTATTTCCACCGTAGCGTTAGCCACTACAATAATTGGATGTTCGAGTAATTCGACACTTCCACAGGCTACAACCCGCGCATCACTCACCACTGATGTGAATCAATATCAATATTTAATAGGTCCTGGTGACACATTAACTATCTTCGTGTGGAGGAACCCCGAAGTATCAGGCCAGTTTGTAGTTCGCCCAGACGGGAAAGTAACCACTTCCTTAGTTGAAGACATTGATGTGGCAGGCAAAACTCCTTCAATGCTTGCCCGTGAAATTGAAGAGCAGCTTTCTACATATATTAATAGCCCACGTGTTACGGTTAGTGTAAACAGCTTTTCTGGCCCACTCAGCGAGCAAGTGCGCGTTATCGGGGAAGCAACTAACCCGAGTGCCGTTAATTACACTGAACATATGACGCTTCTTGACCTCATGATAGCTGTAGGTGGACTAACAGAGTTCGCCCATGGTAATGGCGCGAAATTAGTTCGCGTGGTCAATGGCCAACAGAAAACTTATACTTTAGACATTGATGATTTAATTCGCAGCGGAGACATATCAAAGAATGTTGATATTTTACCGGGCGACATTGTCATCATCCCGGAAGCATGGTTTTAGTTCTAAGCAGTTAACGGAACATTTTAATGCAGGATTTACAACAAACCTTACTCCAGTTTCTAGATTTAGTTAAAGGGGTATGGGTTAAAAAACGCTACGTTATCATCGCATCGTGGTTCATCTGCCCATTGGGCTTTTTGCTTGTAGCTAATCTACCCGACCAATATACTTCTAAAGCTCAGGTTTACGTAGATACCCGCTCGGTGTTACAACCTTTATTGAGAGGGCTCGCAATACAAACAGACCCCGACTCTGAAGTTAGGATGATGGCACAAACTCTCCTTAGCCGCTCCAATGTGGAAATCATTGCTAGGGAAAGCGACTTAGATATAACAACCAACTCAGCGGCAGAGTTTGATGACTTAGTCACTCAACTTGCCTTTGAAATACAGTTGCGTTCCGCAGGAAGAGATAACATCTATAATATTAGCTATGAACACCCCGATGCTTTAACCGCACAGCGAGTAGTTCAAGAAACTCTAGACTTGTTCGTGGAAGGGTCTTTGGGGAACAATAGGAGAGACACTGATACTGCAGGGCGCTTCCTTCAAGAACAAATTGCTGAGTATGAATCGCGATTATCAGAATCAGAGCAACGTCTTGCAAACTTCAAAAGGCAATATAACAACATATTACCGCTCTCTGGAACATACTATTCTCGCCTCCAAACGCTCAACTCCGAGTTAGAAGCGACCAAACTTTTAATTCGCCAGACCAATGAACAAGTTGATTCGTTAAAATCTCAAATTAAAAATCAAGTTGCTTCAACAAATCTAGGTGTTACTAATCAGGAAGATAACGTTCTTAAAACCCGGTACGACGACCGAATTAAGAATTTAGAAGAAGAGCTTGATAAGTTACAGCTAAGATTTACTGATAAACACCCAGATGTAGTAGAAACTAAGCAATTATTGGAAAGCTTAGAAGCCTCAAGACAAAGAGAGGTTGACGCATTTCTCGCCGCGGCCGAGGGTGACATTCAGGGCCCAATGAATGAGTTAACTCAAGAAATCCGCCTAGAAATGAGCCGTCTTCAAAGTGAAATCGCTTCGTTAAGCGTTAAAGAGGCAGATTTAAAAGCAAAAATTGCTGAGCTAGAGTCAAAAGTTGATCTTATTCCTCAAATAGAAGCTGAGTCTACTGCTCTAAATCGCGATTACGACATCCTTAAAAAGAAGTATGAGGAACTATTAGCAAGACGCGAAGCTGCAGACCTGTCTCGTAGAGCAGATGTATCAGCTGAAGAACTACAGTTTCGAATTATTGAACCTCCATTGGTGCCTAACAAGCCATCAGGACCTCACAGAATTATTCTTTATACAGCCGTTCTTATTCTTGGATTTGGTACAGGTATTGGTTTAGCTTTCCTTATAAGCCAACTTAGCCCGGTGCTTGTCAGACCTAAACAACTACTAAGACTTTCAGACTACCCAGTTTGGGGAACAGTGAGTCACTTAGAGTTTGAGCGAATAAACAAAAAGAATAATCGTAGGCTACTCGTTTTTCTCGCCTCCTCGGGTGCAATCGTTATGATATACGGTGTGCTTATTGCCGCTGAAATAATGAATATTAATATTGCAGAGAGGTTCTTTTAAATGAAAAATACAATTGAAAAAGCTCTGCAAAGACAAAAAGCTGAGCGAGAAAAGCAACAAAAAGAAAAGCAGGAAGAATCTCCACGCTTTGGGCATGATAGTGCAGTTGAAACGCAAGAATCAGAGTCGACGACAAAGGTTTCGCGTGACGAGCCACTTCCGAACAAAGCAGAAGAAATTGAGCCACGTGAGCCTCTACACGAATCTCCTCCGTTTAACCTAAACTTAAAAGAGCTTAGCGACAAGGGGCACATTTCGGTAATAGGTGAGCGTAAGCAAATTAATGAAGAGTATCGAGAAATTAAGCGTAAGCTAATCGCTAACGCCTTTGGCCCTCTGTCAAAAACGCTCAATAATCCGAACATTATCATGGTTACCAGTAGCCGCCCTTCTGAAGGTAAGACTTTCACTGCAACTAACTTAGCGCTTAGCATTGCAGCAGAGCAAGATAAGACCGTATTGTTAGTCGACGCTGACGTGCTCAAACCAAATGTATTGAATACATTAGGTTTAGAGCGGAGAAGAGGATTGATGGAATATTTGACGGGAGATGTGGAAGATATTTCTGAGGTGCTTTACCCGACAAACATCGATAAGCTTAAAATTATTCCCGCAGGAAAATCACATCATTTATCTACAGAGATGCTCGCAAGTCAAAAAATGCACGAGACTGTAGATGAATTCGCCAATCGATACCCAGATCGTATTGTAATCTTTGATACACCTCCTCTTATTGGTATTAACGAAAGTGCGATTTTGGCAAACTTCGCAGGTCAAGCAGTAGTCGTGGTAGAGGAAGGGAAGACGAAGATTAACGATATCAAAATGTCGGTGGAGCGATTAAATCCCGAAATGGCTATCGGGTTCGTTGTGAATAAATCAATACACCACGATACTGATGGAAGTGGATATTATGGATATTATTATGCCGAGCGAGAAAATTAAAACACAAAGGCGGCAGCAATTGACGTTATGGGGTGCATTTCTAGGTACCTCTTTCTTTTGCACATCCGATGCGTTCGCAGAATTAAAAATTACTGGCAAAGCTGAGGCTGAATATATCTTTCAAGATGTAGACTCTGAGTCAGAGGGTCAACTTTCATTAGATACTTTTCAGGTAACACCAACTATCAATGCCAGTCTCGATACAAAGACATTTACTGGCTTTTGGACTGGCTCTATAACGCATTTAGAACGCGATAAAGTTGACGATAGCCGCAATGATACCTTTGAAGAATACCTTTACAGTCTTGTTTGGCAACCACTTGACCGTTTTGTACAAATTGAGGCACAAGGAGCGCTAAATTATCAAAACACTAACGCCAATAATTATTTGGTATCAGACCTTTTAAACAACTCAGACTCCCTCTCGAAAACTCGTTCAAATCGAATTTCGGCGCTCACAAATATGGAGCAGGGGGATTGGATTAAAATTCAAGGTGGCATTGCTTATTCAGATGTCGCTTCTGAGCGCTCTACGCTCAACAGTGGTAACGCTCTAAACAATAACACCGTGGAACTTTTTGGTGGCGCTTCCAATGGCGATAATCCTCAGAGATTTATGTGGGAGATAAACGGTGCATATATAAACACTGATCGCGCACAAAATAACGATGATGAATTTATTACTCGAAATGGAAACGCTTTTGTAGAGGTTGCTGTTTTAAAGAATATCGGTGTCAGATTAGCGGCACAGCACGAAGCAAACCAAATTTCAAACCGTGACGACACAACAAGTAGCACACGTGAATTTAACTCATACGGAATAGGCTTGTCCTATCGGCAAAGCGAAGATAGGTATATTGCCATTACTGCTAACACCAGTGATTCTGATGTTGAAGAAAATGACGGCGAGACCTTTATAGGTTTAGATTTTAGCTGGGCATTGAGTCCTAGAACGAATTTATCGGGTTCCTACGGTAGACGCTTCTACGGCGAAGCTGCCTCGTTTGACGCAAGCTATAACTCTAAGTACTTGCGTACAAATTTTAATTACAGTGAGGACGTAACAAATACGTCTAGGCTTTTAGCCAATCCGCAAAACCTTGGTGTGTTCGTATGTCCTTCAGCAACTATCTCTATTGCTGACTGCTTTCAACCTAATAGTCTAAGTTATCAACCTGATGCAAGTGAACAACTTGTTCAATTAACGTCTCAAGTTATCGAGTTTGACGATAATATAATTGTTAGAAAAAGCTCTAATTTTCAAGCAGGCTATGATTTTTCTCGCATCACAGTGGCCTTAACGTCTCGCTATGCTGAAGATGATTACCTCGATTTAGATCGCCTTAGACGAACTTACTCCCTTGGAACAACTTTGGTCTATAAGCTAGGAAGCTACACTAATTTAAATGCTGAAGTTAACTACGCCAATATTACTCAAACTGCTGAGCAGGAAGATCTGGATGGAGAATCCGACAATTGGCGTGGCAGTGTTGCCCTTCAGCGCCAACTGGGACGATACATAACTGCAGTTGTCGATTTTACCTATGCAGACCAGTCGGGTGATATTAATGCGGGAGTAGGCTTGTTTGGCAATGATTTCTCAGATAGACGCTTGTCACTTTCAATCATTTATAAGTACCAGTAAACAAGAAAGCGCCATAAAGGCGCTTTTTTTACAACTATTCTTTCTTATCATCACTCTTAAGCCGCACATACGTCTTAAACTTCTTCTTCATCAGTTTATCCACGTACTGCGTCATTTTCACTTTTTGTGAAATGGCGTCATCTAAGGCATCAACTAATTCAGCTAACATATCCAAGTAGTATTTGGTGTCGCGAATAACATTACCTTTAGGTGTCATGATGGTTTGGCTTTCCGGGTGGTCAGCAAAGCCCATATGCTCCGTCACTTCCGCACCCGTTTTATCAGGCTCGAACATCTCGGCTTTTACTTCTTCAATTACTTCGTTTACCGCGTCCGCATCAAAGCTCTCTAGTTCTTCTAAAAAGCCATAGAGCATTACCCTATCCATTAGGGTATTAATTTTACGAGGGATACCGCGAGAGAACATGTGAATGCGTTCTAACGCTTCGTCGCTAAATAGTGCTGAACCATTCCAACCGGCATGGTGCAAACGGTACTCAATGTATTCTTTGCACTCTTCCAATGAAAGCGGAGCGAGATGGCAAGACGCCACAATACGTTGCCTAAATTGCTCCATATTCGGTGCGCGTAGAATAGGCTGCAGTTCTTCTTGCCCCAGCAAAAAGCTTTGAATCAACGGTTTGCCGTTCAGCTGAAAGTTACTCAGCATTCTTAGTTCTTCAATGGTCTCTAACGGAAGGTTTTGCGCTTCATCAACCAATAGTAAGGCGCGGCGACCCGCTTTGTTCAGATCGTATAAGAAAACTTCAAGCGCTTTTAAAATATCGGCTTTTGAGCGACCTTCCGTAGGGATATCAAATTTAGACGCGACCATTTTTACCAGTTCGTCTGGCGACAGTTTTGGCGTAACTATTTGAGCTGCCGCAATGTCGTCTTCAATTTCTTCAAGCAAGCTGTTTGCTACGGTGGTTTTCCCGGTTCCAATTCCGCCGGTAATAACAATGAACCCTTCAGCTTGAGAAAGACCATACTGTAGATAAGACATGGCGCGTTTGTGCCATTTACTTGCGAAGAAAAATTCTGGATCTGGGGTTAACTGAAACGGTTTCGAGTTAAGTCCATAATAACTTTCGTACATGCAATTTACCGTTTTTCCATTAAAAATGTGCGTTCGAA
>CEQI01065657.1_pt1 | contig 34646 bp, 23 predicted proteins | sample 531011 | NCBI WGS metagenome assembly CEQI01 (sample SAMEA2621204, study PRJEB7988) | marine metagenome | biome: marine biome (ENVO:00000447); feature: surface water layer (ENVO:00002042); material: "saline water (ENVO:00002010), including plankton (ENVO:xxxxxxxx)" | depth 5 m
GACTCCGCTAGTAAAAGCAAACTAAAACAAATACATGTTCATGCTGGCGTAATGTAATAGGTAGCATGAACTCAACATTCTGCTTACTGGGTTTAAGAACCAGTTGGACAGATCGCATTGGGAGCAGAAGTGTACACTGACCCCATAATTTAAAGCATGCTTCTTCCCCGCCGGGTGTGAATAAGCGTGAGGCTTGATGGCAGGGGTTGAATTGGCGCGGATTTTATTTTGAATTTTGGGGTTTGGGAAGTTTTTTGTGAGGCAAAAGTGTAATAATTCGAACTCCACCAAAACAGCCTTTATTCGTTTAATTATCTAAATAACTTAGTATACTGAGCCAAGAATATATATACCAAAAATCAAGGAACGCTTATGAAGCCAGTCATTCTTGCAGGCGGAACTGGAAGCCGTCTATGGCCAAAATCTCGTGCTGCTTTACCTAAACAGTTTTTGTCACTCACTTCTGACAAAACTATGATTCAAGAAACTGTGCTGAGGCTCGATGGGATCCAATCGTTACCACCCTCTATAATTTGTAACGAAGAGCACCGCTTTCTAGTTGCTGAGCAAATGCGACAAATAGGTGTCGATAACAGCGATATACTGTTAGAACCTGTAGGAAGAAATACCGCGCCAGCTATTGCACTGGCAGCATTTCAAGCTATGGAAGGGGGTGAAGATCCCGTCCTACTAGTTTTAGCTGCAGACCACTTGATCAAAGACAGTAAAATATTTCAGTCTAAGATTAAGGAAGCGCAAGCATTAGCTGAACTAGGTAAGTTAGTTACTTTCGGTATTGTTCCTACTCAACCCCATACCGGTTATGGCTACATAAAAGCAGGCAATAAACTCAATATTGGTTTCGAAGTAAGTGAATTCGTTGAGAAGCCTGATATGCCTACCGCAACCAAATATGTTAATTCAGGCGAGTATTTCTGGAATAGCGGTATGTTCATGTTTAAGGCTAGTGCCCTCTTGAAAGCACTTGAAGCTCATGCACCTGAAATATACTCAACCTGTAACAAAGCTATTGAAAAAACAGAAAAAGACCTCGATTTTGTGCGCATAAATGAAGAAATCTTTGCCTCATGCCCGAGTGACTCCATCGACTACGCGGTAATGGAAAAAACATCAGAAGCCGCAATGGTAACACTAGACGCTGGCTGGTCAGATGTAGGTAGTTGGTCATCCTTGTGGGAAACAGGTGACAAAGATGAAAACGGTAATGTAACTACTGGCGATACGCTATTGGAAGGTACCAAAAACAGCTACGTAAATGCTGAACATAGCCTTGTTGCTGTTATTGGCTTAGAGGATGTTGTAGTAGTGGAAACAAAAGATGCTGTGATGGTAGCCAACAAAAAAGATGCTGAGCATATCAAAACAGTTGTAAACAAGCTCAAAGCTGAGAAGCGCCCAGAGTTTGAATTCCACCGTGAAGTATTTAGACCGTGGGGAAGCTACGATTCAATAGACAACGGTGGACGTTTTAAAGTTAAACGCATTACCGTAAAACCAGGCGAAAAGTTATCCGTTCAAATGCATCATCACAGAGCTGAGCATTGGGTAGTAGTATCTGGTACTGCTAATGTGACCATTGGTGATGAAACTCAAATGCTAACGGAAAATGAGTCTGTTTATATTCCTATTGGGTCCGTTCATGCATTAGAAAACCCAGGGAAGATTCCACTCGAACTCATTGAGGTACAGTCGGGCGCTTACCTTGGCGAGGACGATATTGTTCGTTTTTCTGATAGGTATGGGCGATCTGACAAATAACCTCAGCATAAGACAGACAGTTTATTGAGGCTAAAAGAGAGCCAGGTTATAAACCTGGCTCTCTTTTTAGAAGGAAATAATGTACTCTGACCACATAATTTGAGGAATAATGTACTCTGACCACATAATTTGAGGAATAATGTACTCTGACCCCATAGTTTGGTTTAGTCGGCGTTGAACAGGTCGCGGCTGTATACTTTATCTAGTACGTCTTCGATATCGCCCGTTACACGGTTTGCTACAATTACGTCAGAGATTTTCTTAAACTCTTCTAAATCATTTATTACGCGTGAATTAAAGAAATCTGCTTCCTTAAGCACTGGCTCGTAAACTACAACTTCAATACCTTTCGCTTTAATACGCTTCATGATGCCTTGAATAGCACTTGCACGGAAGTTATCAGAACCAGACTTCATGATAAGACGATAAATGCCAACAATCTTAGGGCCACGGCTTACGATTGAATCAGCAATAAAATCCTTACGGGTGCGGTTGGCATCCACAATGGCCTGAATCATATTGTTCGGTACTTCACTGTAATTCGCTAGCAGCTGCTTAGTATCTTTAGGTAAGCAGTAACCACCGTAGCCAAAGCTTGGGTTGTTATAATGCTTGCCAATTCGAGGGTCTAAACCTACGCCTTCAATAATCTGTTTTGTATCTAAGCCGTTTCGTTCTGCATAGCTATCCAACTCATTAAAATAAGCCACACGCATTGCTAAGTATGTGTTGGCGAATAGCTTAATCGCTTCAGCTTCAGTGCTGTCGGTAAACAACACATCAATATCTTCTTTTATAGCACCTTGCTGAAGTAACTTAGCGAACACCTCTGCACGCTTGCTACGCTCGCCCACAATAATACGGCTAGGGTGAAGGTTATCGTAAAGTGCTTTACCTTCACGTAAAAACTCTGGCGAAAAGATTAGGTTTTCAGTACCGAAGCGTGCTTTTGCGTCTTTAGTGAAGCCTACTGGCACGGTCGATTTAACAATCATCACGGCATTAGGGTTAATTTCCATTACCGTTTTGATAACCGCTTCTACACTACCCGTATTAAAGTAGTTAGTTTGCGGGTCGTAATCCGTGGGAGTAGCGATAATAACGTAGTCAGCATCTTTGTAAGCAACCTGTGCATCCAGTGTTGCTTCAAGATCAAGATCTTTTGTTGTCAGGTACTCAGATATCTCTTTATCTTCAATTGGAGACTTCTTGTTATTCAGCATCTCAACTTTTTCAAGAACTAAGTCAACCGCTTTTACTTCATTATGTTGTGCTAATAACACTGCATTTGATAAGCCTACGTACCCCGTACCAGCTACCGCTATTTTGTATCTGCTCATTGTTGATTCCATTTTTCTAACAAGTTCCAACTTTCAAATTAATTCAAAGCTACTTCTAACCAGAAAACTCTTCTTTCGATTTGATGGAAAAGTTCTCACGCATAAGTGTAAGGTTTGGGCTGTAAGCGGGGTCATGCTGTATATACTTGCCCCACTGTTGTTTTAAAAATTCTAGTTCACGATTAAACCTTGCTGCTTTTTCCGGCGCATGGTCTAACCCTCTACTCACCGACTCATGATGATATAGCTCGGCTTCAGCGCAGTAAACATTTCGTACACCGGTCTCTTTAACCCGCAGGCAAAAATCTACGTCATTAAAGGCTACGGTTAGATCTTGTTCATTCAAACCGTTAACGTCTACAAACAATGATTTCTTTACTAACAAACAAGCCGCCGTAACTGCAGAATAATTCTGCGTTGCAATTAAACGCTTAATATACCCTGGGTGATACCTTGGGAAGTATTTATGTGCATGACCTGCACCACCACCGTACCCGAGTACAACTCCAGCATGCTGTATTCGGCCATCAGAGTACAACAGTTTAGCCCCAACACAGCCAATATCGTCCCGTACTGCATGCCCTACCATGCTTGTTAGCCAATAAGGGTTTATTACTTCAATATCATTATTGATAAGCCCTATAATCGAACTAGTTTTAGAAGCATGTTGTACGCCAAAATTGTTAATTGCTGAATAATTGAATGCTCCGGGGTAACGAAGAACACGAATTTTGGAGTGCTTTTCTAACTTAGCAAAATAGTCGAGGCTTTCTTTTTCATCAGATCCATTATCGATGAGTAATATTTCATAATTTTGATAAACGGTTTTTTCTAATATTGACTCTATACAGGCCTTAACAAGCGCCTTGCCATTTTTGGTAGGAATAATAAGAGAGACTAAAGGCTCAGATTCAACAGGCCATTGAATAGTATTTACAGCGAGTTCTTCGTTATAAGACGACGTTGCAGAAGTAAAGGATTCTACAACCGTTCTTATATCAGCCAGAGCCTCAAGCGTAATCTTTTTATTAGGTGAACGATGAATTAGTGTATGAGGTATATGCTCGACTGATGAATGCGGTAGCTTTATCCATAGTTCTGAAACGATACCTGCAATTGTCGAAGATCTTACCCCACTCCGTTTCACCAAAGCAGCGTTACACATGACGCCTGTAAAAATATACCCCGTAGAAAGTTGAAGGTCAGGGTTCCAGTCGGGCAAAAAGTGAGGAGAGACTCTTCGATCTTTAGCGTCAATCTTATCGGTATCACAATAACTGATATCGGCGTCGCTGTCGCATTTAAGGAAGACCTCTAACGATTTCTTAGTTATTGTATCTCCGCTATTTAAGAGCATGAGTCGAGTAGCATCAGCTAAATCACCCACCGCTTCAGCAATAGTCAAGGCGCATTGCACTGATTCATCTACAGCGTTTTCGCCCACTACGCATATATGTTCATGCTTTACGCCTGCCTGGGTAAGCGAATCTAATGTTACAGATAGGCTTTTTACCCCAAAAATAAGCACGTGTATTTCGCCATAACTTTGGGCGACAGAAGTAAGTTCGTGAAGGTATTGCGCCTGTTGTTTGAGGTAGGTTTCGTACAAAGCCATACGCTTTTTTTCGGAAGGAAAACCATAAAAAAGACCCGAGCGCTGCAAAGAACGGCTATAAAACTCAGTGAGTTTGTGGTTGGTTTTCAGCTTGTTTCTAACCGCTCGAGGTACTAAACCAACAGCCCCTTTAACAGTTAACATGGCCAGTTTCTTCATACAGCTTGTTCAATCCCTAACAGCAACATCTAACATCATATAAACAAAAAAAGCCGCAATCATGCGGCTTTTCGATTATATCACGATTTAAAGTGACGAGTATCAGCTTCCAGTACCTAAACGTTCGCCTTGGTAACTGCCGTCAAGAACAGCTTTCCACCAGCCTTCATTCGCTAAATACCATTCAACGGTCTTACGAATACCGCTTTCGAAGGTTTCTTGTGGCTTCCATCCTAGCTCACGCTCAATTTTACTTGCATCAATTGCATAGCGCATATCGTGACCGGGACGATCTTGAACGTAAGTAATTTGCTCAGCGTACTCGCTCTCTTTAGGCTTAACTTCATCCAAAATCGCGCAAATGGTTTGGACGACTTCAATGTTCTGCTTTTCGTTGTGACCACCAATATTATAGGTTTCACCGATTTCGCCATTTAGTGCAACCACAACCAATGCTCGCGCGTGGTCTTCAACATACAACCAGTCACGAATTTGGTTACCTTTACCATATACAGGCAGCGGCTTTCCAGCTAGGGCATTTAGAATAACTAACGGAATAAGCTTTTCTGGGAAGTGGTATGGGCCGTAGTTATTTGAGCAGTTAGTGACAAGCGTTGGCAACTTGTATGTGCGAAGCCACGAACGCACTAGCTGGTCTGAGCTTGCTTTACTTGCTGAGTATGGCGAACTTGGCGCATACGGGGTTGTTTCCGTAAAGAGTGGAAGCTCAGTTCCTGGCTCAACTTCATCTGGGTGAGGAAGGTCGCCGTATACTTCATCAGTAGAAATATGGTGAAACTTAAACCCGGCTTTTTTATCGCCTTCAAGTGCAGACCAATATGCTCTTGCTTGTTCAAGCAAGGTATACGTGCCAACTACGTTGGTTTGAATAAATTCGCCTGGACCGTCAATTGAACGGTCTACATGAGACTCAGCCGCCAAGTGCATAATGATATCTGGCTGGTGCGCATTGAACACGCGCTTTACTTCTTCAGCATCACAAATATCAACTTGCTCGAAGCTATAGCGGTCGCTGCTTGAAACTGACGCTAACGATTCTAAGTTACCTGCATAGGTTAACTTATCTAAATTTACTACGGTGTGATCAGTATCATTTATAAGATGGCGTACCACAGCAGAACCAATAAAGCCTGCGCCACCTGTTACTAAGATTATTTTGCTCATTTTCTTTTTACCAAAAATATAATTCTGTTCTTGCCATTTAGGCTTTCAATTCATCTAGCATGCTGGCTAACTGCTTACGCCAGTGAGTAGGCTTGCACGAGGCAAATGCTTCTCGCGCAGATTGCTTATCTAATACACTGTAATGAGGGCGCTTCGCAGGCGTTGGGTATTGGCTTGACGGAATAGGTAATACAGGAATATCAGTATCTAGCAAACCTTTTTCAACACCAAGTTCTTGAATAGCTAACGCAAAGTCGTACCAACTTGCTACGCCTTCGTCAGTCCAATGATAAACACCCACGGTTTTATTTTCAGCGGCAGAAACACAAGCTTCAGCCAAACCTTTCGCCCATGTAGGCGTGCCGATTTGGTCATCTATTACGCCTAACTGAGGTTTTTCAGCCATCAAACGCAGCATGGTTTTTACGAAGTTATTACCATGCGACGAATAAACCCAAGCGGTACGAATTAAGCAACTTGCCTCTGGCAGTATTTCAAGTAGTGCTTTTTCGCCTTCTGCTTTTGATTTGCCATACGCACCTTGCGGTTCAATAGGGTCGTCAGTTAAATAAGGCGAACCTTTGTGGCCGTTAAATACATAGTCGGTAGACACATGCACCATGAAGGCGCCGTTTGCTTTACAATATTTTGCTAAATTCTCGACAGCTAAAGCATTGATGGCATTACACGCTTCTGTATCTTCTTCTGCTTTATCAACAGCCGTATAGGCAGATGCGTTTATTAAAACATCTGCTGATAAAGGCGATAGTTTTTCTTCAATATTAGAAGCGTTCGTAATATCGATATCATCGCGCCCTAAAAACGTAACATGATGCTCGCTATTTTTTAGCTCGCGAGATAGCTCAAACGCTAGCTGGCCAGACTTACCTATAATTACAATGTTCATATACAGCTATATCCAGTGGCGTTAAAAAGTAGGCGCGTCTACAAATGCTAAACCCGCTTCATCTTTACCTGATAAAGAAGGCTTCTCGCCATTCACCAAAGGCCAGTCGATATTCAACGTTGGGTCGTCATATTTAACCGATATTTCAGATTCTGGGTGATAGTAGTCAGTGCACTTGTACACGAACTCAGCTGAGTCACTGGTTACATAGAAACCGTGAGCAAAGCCTGCAGGAACCCAAAGCTGACGCTTATTTTCTGCAGATAATGTAACGCCTACCCACTTACCGTAAGTAGGTGAGTCTTTACGCATATCCACGGCTACATCGTAAACTTCGCCGCTAACTACGCGTACTAATTTACCTTGCGTTTGCTCTAGCTGATAATGCAGGCCGCGAAGAATACCTTGGCTAGATTTCGAGTGATTATCCTGAACAAAGTCTACATCCGCGCACTCTTTCTTGAACCAGTCGGTGCGGAAGGTTTCTAGAAAAAAACCGCGCTCGTCACCAAATACTTTTGGTTCAATGATTTTAACGTCAGGGATAGCTGTACTAATTGCTTGCATAGAAAAAAATTATCCGTTCTTGGTATTTATTTAACGCGATCGTGAATTACTTTAAGCAAGTAATCACCGTAACCGCTCTTTTTAAGTGGCGCTGCTAGCTTTTCTAGTTGTTCAGCATCGATATACCCCATGCGGAATGCCACTTCTTCTGGGCAGCACACTTTCAGACCTTGGCGCTTTTCGATAGCAGCCACGAAGTTTGCAGCATCAAGTAACGAATCGAGCGTTCCGGTATCTAGCCAAGCAGAACCACGACCCATAAGCTCCACTTTAAGCGAACCATCTTGAAGATATAAATTATTCAAATCGGTAATTTCTAGCTCACCGCGATGTGAAGGTTTCACCTCTTTCGCGAAGTCCACTACACGATTATCGTAGTAATACAACCCTGTTACCGCATAGTTTGACTTAGCAACTTCAGGCTTTTCTTCTATTGAAAGCGCTTTCCAATTCTCATCGAAGTCTACCACTCCGTAACGCTCTGGGTCGTGAACGTGATAGCCGAATACTGTAGCACCATGCTCTTGTTTGAATGCATTTTGCAGCGATATTTTTAGGTCGTGACCATAGTAAATATTATCACCTAGCACCAATGAGCAGCTGTCGTTGCCAATAAAGTCTTCGCCAATTAGAAAGGCTTGAGCTAGACCATCGGGTGATGGCTGAACCGCATATTGAATATTCATACCTAAAGACGAACCATCGCCAATAAGATCTATAAAACGCTGCTGCTCTTCAGGGGTGGTGATGATAAGAACGTCACGGATCCCCGACATCATTAGGGTTGTAAGTGGGTAGTAAATCATCGGCTTGTCGTATACAGGCATTAACTGTTTACTAACAACTTTCGTTAATGGGTGCAAACGTGTGCCAGAGCCACCCGCTAGAATTATCCCTTTTCTCATACTTCACCTTTGTTCTATAAATTTTTGCTATACGATAGTATCATCGGACTATGGTAACGGAAATTCTCGCTCAAGCCCAGCCTGATAGCACCTTTGCGTATGTGTTAATACACACGCCACAAATAGACTTAGTAAACGAATAAATATACGTTGGAATTCATGAACAAAAGAACCTTGTATCTTCATATTGGATGTGAAAAAACTGGAACAACTAGCATTCAGAATGTTTTAGCAGACAACCGTCAAGCGCTACTTAAACAGGGGATCTTTTATCCTGAATTAGGCAAGTTGAAATTTGCTCAACTTTTGCTGCCTGCGGCACTTCAACCTTTAGATCATCCAGAGAAGCCGCGCGCCGACTATTATCCTGGCAATGAAGCCATAGATCCAGATACCGTGTGGAATGGATTTATTAACTTAGCTAAGGCGAACGCTGATAAAGATATCATTATAAGTGCAGAACATTTTAGCTCCAGGATCAAAGAAAAAGGCCTTGCCTATCTCAAGGCTAAACTCGGGCAGTTGTCTTCGATATTAGACATAAAAGTAATTATCTATCTGCGTCGCCAGGACAAGTTTATGGAGTCGAGCTATTCGACCATTATAAAAGCCGGGGGAAACATTGGCTTCGATTCTTTTTTTGAAACACATATCCAACTAAGGGAGCGCTATGATTTTTCATTACTTCTTAATAGATGGTCATCCTTTTTTAATAAGTCTTCGCTAATAGTAAAGGATTACGAGACCGAAGTTCGAGAAAGAGGATTACTAAATTCGTTTTTTGACGTTATTGGAATTGACGGTGGCACCTTAACGTTAGACAGCGAAAAACAAAATGTTTCGTGGCCGGCGAGCGTTATAGAACTTGCTCGTTTATGCAACACCCCAAAAATAAGCGCCATTCTTGGCAATCAACGGGTATTGTTCCTTGATGCCGTTACAACAAGCCTTCCAACCGAGAATAGAAAACAAGTTTATCGCTTCGGCAAAGACCAGCGTAATGCAATATTACAATTCTACAAAGCGTCAAATAAGAAGGTTGAAGCTGAATACTTTGGTGGCGCCCCTTTATTTAGTGAGCTCACTGTGGAAGAGTCTAGAGACGCGGTATTGAACAGTGAAGCTAATATTTCAAAACGCGATATTGCTGAACTTTTCAGTCGCTTCTATGTGAGTAATAAAGACAAATTGAATTAATTCAAGCTTACCGTCATTCGCTCTGTCAGTTTTAGATTTCATACCTATAAAAAAGCCCCTGAATAAGGGGCTTTGTTTCTTTCACTGAAGATTTAGTCTATTAATTGATATACATCTTCGCCACTTTGATTTTTCCCATAAACTACAATCGTCGGGGTCCCGTCGAAGTCGACGTCACCAATTAGCTTAATTGATGGTTTTTCACTCCAATCGCTACCTAGGTTCACAGCGGAGTAAATCCCTTTCGTAGCATCGCCATCTTTAATATTGAGTTCGTAGTTGCCATTACTTTTCATTCCGAAAAGTAATACTTCGCTTATACCATCGCTGGTTAAGTCGCCCACTACTTCAAAGCTTACGTCTGTCCAATTGCTGGGCCATCCGTAATTAACCAAGGTGTTAGAACGACTTACACCGTCTCGCACCGTCAATTGGTATCTTCCAGCGCTTGTTCTAAAACCGCCAACAGCAAGCTCATCAACACTATCGCCAGTGAAGTCAGGAATAATATGGAAAGAGGTAGACTCTAAGTCCTCTGGCCAAGTGTAAATTCCTAAAGAACCTGAGGTAGAGACACCACTTTTTGTAAACAACTGAGGTTTGTTGTCATCTTTACGAGTACCAAACATGCCCCAATCATCAACACCATCTCCGTTAATATCAGACAGTCTGTGCCAACTTACCTTCGTCCAGTTGCTGGCAAAGTTATATGAGCGCAGCTTATTACCGGAATCAACCCCATCAGTAATTTTGATTTGGAACTTACCATTTCGGGTAATCTCACCAAATAAACCAACTTCGTCAACACCATCTCCGTTAACATCGCTCAACTGATGGAACTGAGGGTTCTTGAACAGGTTAGGGTAAGCGTACGTGGTGACATTATTGCCGGTAGCAGCATCTTTAACAAATAACTGCGGACGGGCACCTTCAACAATGAAGCGACCTTGCATGCCAAAGTCTGAAACGCCATCACCGGTTAAGTCGTCAAGAATCACCAGTGAAGTTTCTAACCAGTTTGCAGACCAGTTATAAACATTAACGCGATTCCCTGTTTTGCTGTCTTTAACAAATAGCTGTGGTTTGATTACAGGCTTACCTTGTGAGTCTTCAGCACTAACCATTCCAAAGATGCCAATTTCAACGCTACCATTGTTGTTAATATCGTCTAAGATATAGGCTTGAACGTCTTGATACGGACCAGACCAGTTAATATTGTGGGATAACGTATCGTCCGCTCCACTCATCACTGATGCAGACACCACACCTTCTTCAACATAGACTAATGCAAAGTCGTCGGCGCCGTCATCGTTAATATCACCTATGCTAAGAACATCAATTAGACCTGACTGAACTTCATTATAATCAGCAGGCCAGTTGTCTAACCTATCCGGCAAACCATCGCCGTCAGTATCGTTGCTGAGAGGGTCAAGACCCAAAGCTATCTCAACACTGTCTAACAGATTATCAAAGTCCGTGTCTTTCGGATCGCGGTTATCTGGCGATAAACCGTTCAGGTACTCTTGTAGATTGGTATAACCATCACCATCTAGGTCATCATTAGCATCCGACGAGTCTAACCAATTAGCTAGGTGTGAATATCGCAGTTCCCAAAAGTCAGGTATACCGTCACCATCGCTATCGTGATTAGTGTCTATTTCATAAATGTTACCTACCCCATACGAAATACTCAAAACAGCTGGCGATAACCCTTGTGAACTGTGATCTGCATAAAGTGTGGATGTCAATATGCCACCAAGCGATGCGCGACTACTGTTGTTAAGTAGCGTTGGCGCCACCGACAGGGCTGTCTGCGATTGGCCATTCATATTTGCTAAATCCCACTTAATCCAATCTCTGAAGTAGCATGTCGAGCCGCTTGTACACGTTCCGCCATCGACGTCATTGCTGTATACAAAAGTACCCGCTGCAGGCATGTAATAGAGCTCAACGTCTGCAAGCTCAGTGAGTTTATTATTGCTCACACCTATAGAAACTTGCATTTGAGCCCCTTGCAATAGTGGATAACCCACTGTTTGTGATGCACTTATTGCAAGCGGGCGTTCTTGAATAACATTTACTTCCGAGGCTACTGCCATCGTTCTAGTTAATGTATTTGTGACAATCCTTCCATGTGTTTGAATAACATCGCCTGCAACCAAATCATCGTTTACTTGTAACGTTAGTGCAAGCTGATGCCAATTACCTGACGGCATATTGCCCAGTGGCCAATAGATAGTGTCGTCGATAACTTCATAAACACCACTTGCACTTACAAACTCAGCATTGTCAGGAATGGTTACTTGAAGCATAGCGCTTTCAACTATCTCTGCGCTTGGGTTTCCAAACATAATGTTGAAGTCGAGTTGCCCACCTGCAGTAATATGGTGGCTAGTAGCATTGATTGAAAGGTTCGGTAATGCTCCGTCTAGTTCGCTGGTGTATACAAAGGTTGGCGTTGCAGACTGCACATAGTCGAGCGTAGAGCTTTCGAGCATGGCATGGCCAACTGAAATACCACCAGCAGCAGGGTTGTAACCATAAAAAGGTATTATAACAACTCTAGTTTCCCCTGGGGCCAACTCGCCGAACTCATAAACGGTGCGGTCGTTTGCGTACCTAGTAGAATTGCCTTCAATCGGTATAACATCACCTGTATAAAATCTCGTGTAATTCCCAGATTGGATTGTTAAGGCGACGTCAGCATGACTAACTGAGTCTGTGTTACTTATTGTGTAGCGTGTTACGCCATGATTAAACGATACATCGAGTTGAAGTGGCGTTTCACTTTTCGCAATAATGCTCTCGCTGCTTCGTGTGAGTGATTCACCGTTCTGCATGATATTTGAATGCAACGTTAATGTTTCTGCATCTGCCGTTGACTCGTCCAAAACTGCTGTAAACGTCCGCTTCGCCGCATATCCAGCTGTCAGCGTCGACAGATCCCACTCTATGGTGTTACCCACCATGCTTCCGCCGTCAGCTATAGCTTCAATGGATAATCCTTCGGGAACATCAACGCTAAGTACCAAATTTTGAATATTGGTGTCTGATTCGTTGCCGTATAGCACTTCGAATGACACTTTTTCACCGGCTGCTACAACAGAGTGAGACGCAGAAATATGACTGCTAATCGTTCGTGCTGAATCGTAGGAAAAGGTTGTTCGAGCGCTTTGAATAAAAGTATCTAGGCTATCTGAAAGCACCGCATTTTTAACCCATGGCTTACCATCCGTTTCTTGGTAGCTATTAAGCGGCAAATAAACAACTTTCGACTCTCCTGGTGCAATGCTGTCAAAACTGAACTTAATCCAATCTGTAGCATAATAAGTGTTATTGTTTATATAGGGATAGGTTTGTGTTCCATACACACGTTCACCCGCATCTACGGAAACCGCAAGCTGAACATCGGTTCTCGCTGTATTCCCAGGGTTACTTATCACATACTTGCTGTAGCCAAAGTGAGCAGGCGTGCGCGTATCTCCGGTGCTAGTCGACGTTAGTGTTAGTGGCATTGTGTCTGACACTACCAATACTTCAGATGCACGTGCGAATGTTTTTGAGTCGTTTTGAAGTCGAGATACCAGTTTGAAAGCTTCGCCGGCATTTAAATCTTCATCTACTTTAACAGTAATAAACCGTTTGACAGACTCGCCTGCAGCTATACTTCCCAACTCCCAAAGAATATTAGAACCATTAATTACACCACCGTTACTGGCAGATTGTGCCGTAACTTCTCCAGGGAGCTCTAGAGGAACATTAAGGTTTTGTAGTGTCACTTCACCAATATTACCTACACCAATCTCAAACGTAACAAACTCTCCCGGTAACACAATTTGTTTATCTGTTGCTATTGTAAAAGCAACAGAGTCGGCTTGACTATATAGGGTTGACGGCTTTACACCCTGTACGAATGCACTTATTGAGTCGCGCAAAATAGCATCACTTATCCATGGCGCACCATCTGTTTGCTGGTAACCACTGAAAGGTACAGTTAATATGTATTCTTCACCGGGCGCTAAATTTCCAATTTCATATGTTGCCCAATTGTTAGAATAATAATAACTACTACTCGGAGCAGCAGGGTATGAATCATTACCGGCAACTCTCGAACCTACAGAGGGGGAGATATCTAGCTTGATATCGGTTCGCGTTATACTGCTGGTATTAGTCACCACATATCGCAAATAGTTATATTGGGCTGGTGAACGAACATCACCAATTTGCGCTACATGTAAGTCGAGAGGGCGGCTGTCTACTACCGCAACAACTTCGCTAGAACGGGAAATACCAAGCCCGCCATTATGTAATGTGGCGCTAACTTTGGGCAGTTCGCCCGTTGGTATATTGTCTGACGCTTTAACTTTTAACACACGTTTGCCGCTATCGCGGCCACTTAGCGTGCCAATGGCCCAATTCACTGACAAATCAGTTACCACACCACCGTCACTTGCAGATACCACGTCAATACCTTCCGGTAACGAAAGCGCTAATTCTACATTCTGGTAAGCGGAGTCAGTAAGGTTGCCGAAGCTCAACTCATATTCAAAAAACTCACCGGCTTCAACTTTTTGCTTATCTGCAGATACGCTAAGTCTTAGTGACTTATCTGCATCCCATGAAAATGTCGTGTTTGCAGACTGAAGGACATCACCATCTTCATTTTGCAGTACAGAAAAGAAATCAAACGGAATACCATCAATGATGTTGTAAACAGAGATTGGAACTAGAACACTTGTCGACTCTCCTGGAAGAAGCTCTTCTAAGGCTAATCCCGTCCATCTATCAGCGTAAACCCAGCTGTTTGATGTGGTCGCATTAGCTGGACGAACTCTTCCAAGATCGAGCCTACTATAGGAGCCAGGTTTAACGTTTAATACCGCATTAGAAAGGATATCATTGCTGTTATTAACAATAGTAAATCGGATATCTGTTGCTTGGTCTGTCATGGCCGTATCACCAAATACAGAAACACCAAAATCACTGACATTGTTATTGCGAACAATTACCATGCTCTCTGAAATTTGCGCGGCGCTCAAGCTACTATTTCTCGCCCACTCCACCGACGTTTTATATATGTCGCCGCTATTTGCGCTTTGTGGTAAAGCAACAGTAAAGTAGCGCTTCTCACCGCTACCTCCACTTAAAATTGCAGGGCTTTGCCATACGATAGAAGAGCCTTGAAGAGTTCCTCCATCAGACGCGCTTACAAACGTTGTACCCTGAGGCAACGCCGCTTTTATATAACTTCCAGCAAAGCCCGATGACCCAATATTGCCCACAGCAACTTCAAACGTAACTTCGTCACCTGCTGCCGCAAACTCTTTATCTACCGCCGTTTTAAGCAGTATGCTTTCTTCTTCTTTGTAAGTGACTATCGACTGAGTTGTTACGGGTGAAGCGTTACTTCCATGAGTGACAGATGCTGACAGCGTCATATCGCTATCGTAGTTGTCATCGAAAAGGCTATTGGCGTAAAGGGGGATCAGGAATAACTGACTTTCACCTTGCTCTAAGGTACCCAAATTATACGACACTACACCGTTGCAATATCCACAACTATAAGCGGGTAAAGCACTGTACCCTCTAAACTCTAAGCCTGATGGCAATGTTAAGGTAAGTGTTACATCATTTCTTGTGGTTGAGTCGGTATTGGTAACCGCAACTTTGTAGTTTAGATGCGCGGCTTCTCGCTTTATTTTATTATCGAGAGACGTTTCAACTTCTAATGCGTGTGCGGGTAACCCCAAGCTTATAAATACGACAGCAGTGAGTATGCGTTGAAATAAATTACACACACCCTGACCGTTAAAGAGAGAGTTGTAGCGGGAGCGTTCCATGATAAACCCTATTTTCAATGAAATTTTATTAAGGTGGTAAGTAGGAAGTGCCCACCGACCCCTAATAATGCTAGGGTATCAACCTGTACCACACTCCCTGCAATACAACATCGCCATCTTCCTTCTCGCGAGAAAAAGGCGAAACAAGATGCTGTCTGCCAATGCCCCACAGACAACGGAAATAAGAGTAAAGTTTAATCAGAAACAAATCAATAAAAACAAATCCTAATATCACGCATATCTCTACTTTTAAGACCAAACACTTGTTAAACTGTAAAAAATTTATTTCGTAGAGGTATTATGGAAATTGACAGCCACATTACTTATGTAGAGTCAGGTTTAATCATTCCGCAAACCCAAAGTTCTGATTTCGGCAGAGCGCCACTTTCTAGAGAACATTTTATTGCAGGAGTTTTGACCGATGATAGCGCTACGTTTTTCGGCCATGAATTCAACAATACAATTTCTCAAAATGTGCCTTTACAGAGACAAATGCTAGTCAATGTTGAACCTAAGTTGCTAAAAGGCTCATGGTTCTATGGTGGTATTTTTGCGCCTCATTTCGGGCATTTTCTCGCTGAAAGTTGTCACCGTTTGTGGGCATGGCGTCAACTGAAAGGCCATGTAGATGGTGTGATATTTCTTCCTCCCCCTAAATTTAACAATATTGAAAAATGGGGCTCATTCGTTTTTGATGTTCTTGCACTTTTTGGAATAAAGAAATCACAAGTGAAACTTGTCACCGATATCACTACAGTAGAAAACCTCTTTATTCCTGAACAAGGCGCCTCTTTTCATGGAGACGTGAAGCCTTGGTACGAAAACTGGCTCAATGAAAACCCTTTGTTTTTACAAAACGATTCAAAAACTTACCAACCTAGAAAATTATTTATTTCAAGAAGAAACTATAAGCTTAAAGGAAGAGTGGCAGGAATGGATGCCTTGGCTGATTTTTTAACATCCCAAGGATATAAGGAGGTTTGCCCAGAAGAGGTTTCTTTTGAAAAGCAACTCAGTCTTATTGCCTCCGCTGAAAACATCATCTGGGAAGAAGGCAGCGCTGTCCATTTGATGGAATTATTACCAGTCCAAACCGCGAAAGCCGCCTTAATTATGCGAAGGCCTACAAACCCAAATATCAAAAACTTTTTAGAGAAAAAGTACAATACTCTTCACACCAATAGCATGTTGATTATGGACCAATGGATCCAAAGTAAACCCAATAATGCACAAGCCTATTTCGCCAATATTGATGCGTTGACAGAAGAATTAGAAGAGCGAGGCTTTATTGAAGCCCCAAGCAATGTCGACTTACTCAAGCAACAACTTATTGCCGAAGAGCTTGAAGATGTTAGAAGCTACTTGAAAAGCTTAAAAGCTTCTGGTGATGAAAGAAAACAATATATCAAAAAAATTCGTCTGCTACAGAAGCTGCGTCGCTTAGGATTTGATAAGCGCCACATCGTTAAAAGAGCGCTATTTAATAATGCTTTGCGCAGCGGAGCAAACTTAAGCGCGCCCGAAGATGTAAGAAAGATTGTGCAGTCTAAGAAGTTTAGCAATGACGAGTTAAGCTTAATACGATGTGCATTAGACAATGCTTGCTCGAATTGCAAACAACAAATTCAGAAGCAAAATATTCAAAAAGCGATATCAGAGCTGCCTTAAACCAATACATATTTTAGGCGTTGACGGACAATGGAGGTTGTATGCGTTACATACTGTTTTTACTAAGCGTGACTTTTATTTTAGGTGCACAAGCAAACAATCTGGATGTGTTTTCTGACAAGCCATTAAAGCAACTCTACTTTCGATACGCTGAAGGAAGTTTGAAAAACGCAGAGCCTGAAAAGTGGGTTAAGCGCTGGGGTAGGTTCGACGGCGTTGTGATTAAAGCCTTAAATGAAGAAATTACCGGGTTTGATTCAAAAACAACCGAAACACTCAGGTTATTCAAGCAAACTTATCCAAATAAACTGCTGCTGTTACATTTCAACGGTAGAGCATCACTTCCCGACTTCGCTAATCACTATGCGCAATCAAAAGATTATCTCTATTTTGTAGGTACGACCGCACGTTCTAAAATATTAAGTAGTGAAGCGCAGTCTACAGTTAAAGTAGACAGTGTTTCCGCGTTTTCCATACGAAAAGGCTTGAGAAATAACGCTAACGAAGATGTTGTAATTGTAGCGAAAAACGATGACGGCTCACTGAATTGGGAAAAAACAGAGCATGCTAAATTGGTGTCGATTAGTAAAGAAGGCTCGATAACCCTTGAACGTGACATTCTCAAAACAGGCAAGCTAGAACTTGAAGCAGACAAAGCTTACATAGCGCAGCATGTTGCGAAAGGCCCTTTTAGCACAGCTACTCAGCGGTTATGGGAATACAACTGGTTTCAGTTTGAGAATTCGAATCGCTTGCTCCCCACATCTCTTCCCCACTACCTCAATAAACAGCTTCAAAGCCAACTGAAATTTTTCGACGGTATTCAATTTGATGTTTTAACCGAAGCACATAGAACCGACAATATTGGCTACCCAATGAAAATAGACGCAGATGCCGATGGCAAACCTGATCGCTTTTCGCCTAGCCAGTACGACGAAGCTCATCGAAATGGCATTTATTCGTTTCTTGCTAATTTGCGGAGTAAGTTGGGTGAGACGCGATTAATACTCGCTGATGGAAGCTATGCGAATCAAAGAGCCACTTGGCTGTTAAACGGTATTGAAAGTGAGAGTTGGCCTGACAATAGTGATGCTGAATTAACACAATGGTCAAGTGGTTTGAACCGACACAATTATTGGAGAACCTTTGCCGAAGCCCCACAACTTAATTACATCAAAGTGGCAGACTACCATGTGCCTAAGAAAGGAAAGGTTGAACCAACTGATAACACTAGGCGCTTAGTGGTTGCGGCAGGCGTGCTAACAGACAGTGCGATAGTGCCTGCATTCAGGCCAAAAGGCTTAGCATTTCACAAATGGCCTGAGTTTCGAAAGCTAAAAAATATTGGCAGGCCAATTGGTGAGTTAGTAACGCTTACCACGCAATCACTCCGCCCTGTTACGTTGGTAAAAGTTGCGCAAAAAAACATAAAGTTTTCTCCACAAAGCCTGAATAATTTGACCTTGCCCTATGCACCGTCATCATGCTTAACATTACCTAGTCCAGTAAGCAGCGTAGTAGTAAAGCTTACAGCAAGCCTGGCAAAACAGAGGGGAAAACGCCCACATGTTATCTCGATTGGAACCCAAAAAGACCAGCAGCATACGTTTGTTGGCAATGAAGATTTCACCTCTTGGTTTAATTTTGAAAACGTAGGATCATCGCCGCTTTGTTTAACCGTGCAAGACGGCAACGATACACTTACTGTTAAAGAGTTGTTTTATGCACCAGGAGATAAAGTTGAAGCAAGAGCTTTTGAAAAAGCCGTGTTGTTTGCCAACAATAATAACAACGAAATAACCTTAACAGAGGACCAACTCAAGCCATTAGCAGAAAGTTTTGATATTAAAAGCATCTTAAAAGGCAGGAAAGAAATAAAGCTTGCCGCGAAAGATATAAGTATTATTCGTTTTTAGTTCACCCAAAGATTTTTGAGCTACTCTCAACACATGCTTATTTAACGGGTGTTGTGTAGTAGCTCTCATCCATAGAATATCCTTGCTGCTTCATCGTGCTTCCGCAGGTATTTATAAAGCACTGCTTTTGTCCGCTACTCCAATCTAGCTGGTCTAGACTTGTAACATCAGAAGGCTTTCCACCCGTTATTTGCGGAGAATTCTGGTCTTGGTATTCAAACATGCGTGATACCGCCAGTTCGTCTACAGATAGAAACGCTCCTAGCTTTTTCGTAACACGTTCAGGTGAGGTTGCTAATTCGAACTGCTCTATTTCTACCCACCAGTTGTTGCGCGCTGTTAAGCGAGAAAGGTACGTTTTCATCCTTTCCCACACTTTGATAGTTTGAACCCACTGCTTGCAATGTACTTCGAATTTCGCATTGGGAAATTTTCTTAGTCGTGAAGCGACGTTCTCGATACCACGACGCTGGCAATACACAACCTTCGCCTGAGGAAAAGCCAATAAAAGCAAAGGTAAAGCACGCAGCATAGGAAGACCGGGCGTTTTATCTATAACTACATCACTACCGTAGTAACTAACATATATATCACGAAGCTGCTTCACTAACTGGGCCTTCAAAAAGACAGTAGGCATTTCCCACACCAAAGTACCTTTATTATTAGCTGCTTTACTGTTGTCGATATAGTCAACAGACTTTTCAACTAAATTATTAAAAAGCTCTGCAATATGCGCTTCACCATGTGCTTTAGTTTGAAAAGCCTGCTGAACCATATTGCCCACTACGGTTGTTCCGCTTCTTGGTGAACCCACAACTATGTAAGCTTCTGGCAAGTCAGCTGCGGGCAAAAGTGCAACACGAGATTGGTACTCTTTAGTGCCTGTTTTGACAGAAATTTGAAAAACGTGAATAACGTGCGTTAACCGTGATAACGGCAACACAAGTTGCCCTTCACGTATGCGCAAGTGCTCTACTTTCTGTTCGCCATTGAGCAAAGCTGAATATGATAACTTTGTACCTGAAACACTTTCCGGCTCAGTGGTATCTTTCAAAGCAAGCGTTAAGTCGTTCCCACAAACCCCGATATCTGCAGAGGAAAAGGGCGATTCAGATAGGTGTTCTAAAAAATAAGTCCATTTCATTTTAATTATATAGTGCTAAGTTAAGTTGTGCAGACTCACTAATTGAGATAGGAGGTGTTATGCCTGCCCTACAAACAGCGTGAAGCTTAGAATTCAATGCAACAGACTTTAATGCTTCTAACAATGACAAAGGCTTACCAACGTTAAATGTTAAACCGTTTATATTATGCTTTACCTTTTCAGCCATACCGCCAATGTTACTAGCGATAATAGGTACATTAGACCTAAACGCCTCTTGAATTACAATGGGGGAATTTTCCCACCAAGTAGAAGGAACAACCATCCAATCGGTATCTTTTAACAGCGCTGGCATTTCTTCACTACTATATTCGCCATGCAAAAACGCAACGCCCTTCAAGCGTTTCAAAGCGTGCTCAATCTTCTTTTGAAACCCTTCGGGTTGATACTGCAAATTTGCCCCATGAATGTTAAGCACGAATCGACTTCTCAGCGACTTATCCATAAGCAGCAGGCTGTCTAACAGCACATCAAGGCCTTTGAACCTGTTTATTTGCCCAAAATATGCCAAAGCAATCTTATTTCGGTCATCGTCCATCAATTCTTTACGGGAATGTTGGCCAGTAGCTTGACCATGTAGTTCAGGCACACCATTTTCAATAACAGAAATAAGGCCTTCTTCTATTCCCCAATCGACATAACGTTGCTTCAAAAATTCAGACGGAGAAACAAAACGATCAACCACAGAAAACGCACGCTTTATATACATTTCACGCATAAAGAAATCCGCAGGGGACTTTTCTGGAAAGCAATTATGGCAATCGCGGGGCGAAGCTTTGCTGCACAACTTACCAGTATTAGGCTTAAGCATTAATCCGTTGGCATTACAAATAGCTAAATATTCGTGAAGCGTAAATACAATTTTCGCTTCAGGTAAGGTCTTTCGCACTTCCAACAGGGTTTCTATGCCCATCAAAAAGAAGTGGTGAAAATGCACCACCTCTGGTTGTAAACGCTTCAGTAAGTCGCGCAATTCAGACCAAATATACCGTGTACGTATATTAGAAAATAAAAAATCATCATCTTGACGGGTATGAAACAGAAGTTCATTTTCCTTGTTACGAACGGAAAATGCCGCACCGCCATGAGGCGCTTCTTCGCTGCGTGCTAAAAAGGTAACCTGGTGCCCCAACGTTTCATATTCTTTAAACAGCTGATAGGCTGCTATTTCTGCACCGCCTTTATGCACGTCTGGGTGCCCATGGGAAATTATTAGTATTTTTTTCTTATCCATTACCCGCTACCACATTCTCTACTTCACTATTCCATTTGTTGGTATGACGGAGCCCGTTAACCATCGACAACGTATGCTTCCAAGTATTGCCAGACACCAAAGACTGCGACAAACGTTCAAGATGATACATTTGCACTGTGCCAGATACCGCAATACGCTTACCGGTATTACGCACTTTCATACACAAGTCAGAGTCTTCAAAATCGCCAAGTATGTAACCGATATCAAACCCACCTACGTCCAAATACTGCTGCTTACTCATTAGCATTAAAGCACCAGTAACAGCTTGCGCATCTTTCACATCAAACTTATCGGTAAGCGATAGGGGAAAACCTTTTTGTGGGTGATAGTTCATCCACATGCCCGGGTGCGAAGGGTCTTGCATATACTCCATACCTTGGTGCTGAATAGTATCGTCTTCATATAGCAAGGTACCGCTAAGTATGCCCATATTATCATTTTCCAAAAACTGACTAAGTAATTTGGAAAAGTGCCCTGCTTGCTTTGGAATAACGTCGGAATTAAGCAGCACAATGTGCTCAGCACTTGCATGGCTTACACCTAAGTTGTTTGCCCCCGCATAGCCTAAGTTGCGCTCACTCAATACTACCTTAAAAGGTACTCCAAAGGTTTCATGCACTCCTTGGCAGGTAACCATAAAGGCGTGTTTAATTCTTGGGTCGTCTAATACATATACTATTTCAATTTGGTCGAAGTCAGCGTCTAAACTGAACTGCGACATTTGAATTTGAACAAAATCGTAACGACCATAAATAGGAATAATTAACGACAGCGAAGGGTTATCTACCTTTTCACCAAACTGCTTAACCGTTGCTGAGTTAGGTGCTTCTAAGCGACTACGCCAACATTTTTCTATGGCGGTGGTAACGTGCTTATTTAGTTTCGGGAATTTTGCGGTGTTAGTAATGTCAACATTTGCGAGCAGTATTTCAGTAAGCCATGTTTCTTCACGGTTAAACTGTTCGGCCTTTAACGCTGAACCGTTAAAAAAGGTACCATCTACGCTGTACATCAACTCGATGTTAGGGCTAATGGGCTCGGCAAGCGACACGGTAAATGCAAACCCAATTTTCTCGCCGTAACTTAAAGGCAGTTCCAGTACTTCAGCTACGTCATACCTTGGGTGAAAAAACGCGTCTTTTAAAATACAGTCGGTAATAACATTATTAATGCGAAGGTTAATTCGCCTGAATAAGCGGGCTTCATCCAAAACCCAGCCTATGAGCAATACGGTGTTAGCATCTAACGTGTATGTATAATCAACCTGAATTTTACTGCTTTGGTGGGCTAAAGAAATGCTAGAGGGGGTTTTTTCGTTAAAAAGCAGTGACCTCTGCCCCCAAAAAAAGCCATTATGTTCAAGCAGGGTCGTTGCCGCATCCATACACTCTTTTGGTAACGCGTCTATTTCTAGCAGCTGTGTAGTAAAAACTACCGAATCAAGATCAACGCTTCCGATAGCTTCCCCCCACGTTACGTTAATTAATTTCTTTGAGGTATTATTTAACGCAACCAAGAAGCCTGAACAATACTGTTCAGGACATTGCATTACTTCACTAACATCGCTTCGCTTGAACAAAAGTAAATCAGATGATGAGCCTTCGAACTGTAGCTGATGTTTTGAAATATCATCGCCTACAACTGCCCACCCTCCTAACAGCAGTTTTGCCCCCACTGCAAAAGCAAAATCTATTTCTATTTTTGATTGCATATCTAGTTCAATTCTTTTTTCAGATTCCGTCTAATTGTTTTGCCAGTGCGTTATATTTGAGAAAAACTTGTTTCAATTAATTTGATAAAAATGAAGCAAACTTACTTTCTGTCACTATCGAAATCTGAATGTGCTACAGCCCGGAAGCCAAATTTGAAAAAGTGAAAGTTATATTTATCGTTTTTTCTTTTCCACATACAAAATCTCTTACTTTTATCTTCCCAAGGCATCGACCGTATTGCTGTTCTTATAATTAACACTCGTTCGTTACCTTAAAAAGTCTTCAAAATCGATACCAGATACTCTATGAGATAGAACGCCTAAAAGCTCATTAATAGTTAGACTAGCCCAATTATCTTCACCCCATCTAGGAGTGTTAAATAACGCGTAACGAAGCTTCTCTTTACTGTCTACTTTATAAAATAAACAATCAGTAAACTTACCTGGCTCAAAAGCTAACTCAATTTCTTTATTCGGTAGTGCTATGAGCGCGGCTTCATAGGCAATCGGGAAAATTAAATTTTCCTCTTTATTAAAATTATCTTTATTATAAGAGGGGAATGCGAAATAAAAAACTTCGTATTTCATCCACAATAGCCAATCTAAAACTTCTAGGGTTTTCTTGTTCTCATTACACTCTAACCAAAGAGAAGGTTTATAATCCTTCAGCCAATTAGTTCCCCCTCTTAAAACGTCTAATTCATGTCCTTCAAGATCTAATTTAATGACATCGGGAATAAAAAATTTTTCACCAAGTTTTTTTAATGTAGTACTTTTAGAAAACTCTTTAGTGATGTTCTCGCTAGGATCAATTAAAACACTGCTTTCACCGCGATTCTTATCGCTTGCTTCAAAATAAACTCCATTTGACGAGCATGAAACTGCAATATTCTCCGATATTACACCACTGCAATTTCTTACTATGTTCTTTTTCAAAAGCTCGTACGAATCATCTGACATCTCAACGCTTAGTATTCTCGCATGTTCGAGCTGTTCTGATACTCCTAAGCTAAATGTTCCAATAAACGCGCCTAAATCAAATATTTTAATGTCTTTTTGCTTGAAAATTTCACAGAAAAAATTAATCTCTAGTTGCGCCCACTCTCCATAAATTGTGAGAAAATCAGAAATGAGATCATTTTCGAATACTTCCAATTGACCGTAGCGAGTAACAATAGTTTTTGTCAAAATATTAATCTTCTCATTGATGCTAGCAAAAAGGATTACGTTGATGATAATTTGATAAAAACCTCTCTGCCATCATATTTATAACAACATCTGGATTCTCTCTTTCTATAACATCTTCGTAAACGTCACCTTTATGCCAAATATAAGTTACCTTAGAAAAATGGTTACTAATAAAAGGCACAAGGAAATCACAGGTAGAGTCTCGAAATACTATCGCTGTAGGAAGCTTTTTATCTAGTGTTGTAGTGATTACATCTCTAGTTTGACCAAATCTTTCAACGTAATCTGATGGAGAATTAATGCGAGAAAACTGTGCTTTAGGTTGTAAATTAATTTCATAGCCCAGCGAGTCACTCAAATTAAAGGGACCCCATACGCCGTGAATATCTGTTAATTGTGCGTCTAGTGCTTGATTGTAAAGGTCGCCCTTATAGTTCGCCAAGGAAACCTCAAGATCAGATAACTCAATTGCTGGTCCCAAATTGAATCCCATTTTGCTTAGTTCAGCTATCATATATCTATAAATGAAGTAAGCGCCATGCCAGTTTATGTGGCTGTCGCCTTTAAAATAGCTTCTTGCAAATCCTTTAAGGGAGATCAAATATTTATCCAAATAATGGACATTTGGCGAAGCCTTTGCGCATAGCGTAGCTGGTCTATCTTCGATTAGACGTTTGTTATCAAATATATGTGGTAAATATTCTGGATATACAATATTTTTTTCGGGCGTGATAATTTTTATGTACTTACGCCCAGTGGCCTCTAGTTTTTGGACTCTTTCCTTGAATATATTAACGACAGCCTTTCTCTCATTTTCGGTCCATTTTTTACGCCCATAACACCAAGAGTAGAAATCGTTAGTATCATTTATAAGATAAAGCCATCCCTTCTCTGAAAGGAGTGTCTTGCTTGGCTTACAAGAATCTTCTACATAACGAATCCAGTCTTCATCATCGCTTTTGAATAATGTTTTTCTTCGTGAAACGTTCTGTATGTCAACATCATCCGACGTATTCTCTCTGCCTATTGTTATGTCAGAAATCACACCCAAAAAGTGTTTGATTTTCAGGCTATTTACTTTGTCGTCTTCATCAATATCAACAACTAAAAACCTATTATTATCTTTAAAAAAGTCGATTATCTTTTTATTTATTTCTTCGTAATTCCTCGTAACTGCTTCTTCATCGAAATTTATCCCAAACTTTGGAAAATACGCTTTCATTGACCTCAGCCACTTTTGAGTACTCGAGCGTACAGAAAGGATAAAGTATGCGTCAGGAAAAGCGTTATGAAGCTCTTGGTAATAAAGGCGAGTAGGGTAATCAGTAAATCCCGAATAACCAGAATTTTTTATATAGCTCAATAGATTGTCGAGGTTACCCTGTCTATGCTCGTGGTCTGGTGAGCATTGAGATGCTTCTTTTACGTAATAATGCTTTGATGGAATTCCTATAGCATTGAGAAATGCATTCAAAGATGACGTTCCAGTCCTAGAATCTCCTAAAACAAATACCTTGGGTCTTACGACACTCATTTATATTCCCCTTTATTCAAATAAAAAACTTTAAATTTTACCGTAAGCCCAATACTTTGTAGGTAACCCTTCCATAACATTTGCATCAATTCGTTCCTGATACCAACGCCAAAGTTCGAAAACTTCGCTATTATCGTTGGCATAGCGCTCAGTCATTTTCCTACCCACGGGTCCAAGTTTCGTAAAATGAAAAAACCTCAGCGGAGCATCATTAACAGTGATATCGCCGTCTTCCGTAAATCGGATTTTCCTCTGAGATAAATTCCAACTAGCAACATTATAGCCAGGGTCTCGAAGGACTTGAACACCGTCAAAAAACGCGGGAACTAAATCACACCACCTTTGATCAGTAAACATTCCGTTAGGAATATCTTCTCTACAATATTGATAAAGTCTATCAGCCCACCATTTTGCAAAACGGTACCCTTCACCTTTCGAGTTAATAGCTACAAAACCTAGGTTATAAACGCCGTGCGTTAGTGAACAAAGCTCATTATCCCAGATAGCTGTTTTATCATCTTTGTCTTCTGGTGTGAGTTGATGGGGCGTTAGGATTATCTCTTTATTCTTCAGTATTTCTATTAATGGGGAAAGACTATCAAACACTGCAACATCTGGGTCTAAATACATCACATGGTCATAGCCTTGCTCGCATAAATACTGTAAAGCAGGTCCCTTAACAGCCGTACACGCTTCTACTATGTTGTGAGTCGCAATCCATTCGTCGAAGTTGGGTATGTTTATGTCCTTACTCCATAGCACATAGTCGAAAGGCTCATTGGAAACATTAAATTCTATACCTTCCGGCGTCTGGTCCGTCATTAGCGCATAAAAATCCCAATCTGGATGATGTTTCTTTAATGACTCTGCTAAAACTCTTGCTTTTGCTAGATAGCTAAACGTAAAGCTAGTATATACTGCTACTTTTATCTTCATTTTTAGATACCGTGTCCCATATCACTAAACTGTGTTGAGTAGTAAGTCTTTTCAGTAGGTTTTTTTAGAAGTTTTTCATGGTCTAGAATTAATTCTTCAACACTATTTACAATTAAGCCGTTCCCAGACGCGGAAACGAATCGAGCTACATTTCCTGATGCTGGATGCGTTATAACCAAAGCACCAGCGGCTATAACTTCATAGCAAACAATGTTAAATGTCTCAGCCCATGGCGCCGCTATATAGACATAGTCGACATCAAGCAAACGCACCGTTTCAACCATTAATTCTGGATTTTTGGCAGTTACGCTGCATTCAACGAAGTTCACACCAGGCAGTTCGCTTTTTTCCGCACCAATATGATAATACTCGTAAAGGCCTGTAGCTAAAGTTCTCCTGACAAACTCACTGAACTCTGCCCATCCCTTATGAATGGACGGATAGCCTATGAATGCGACTTTTATTGATTTATTTTTTTCAACTCTTGTAGTTTTTTCTTTTTTAAGAGTAATGTGCTCTTTTACAACTATGTCAATTAACTTAATTCGATCAACTGCACCATTATCAGCCAGCCAGGTTTCCTTTGCGGCCTCTGAAGGCGCAATTGCCGTGAAGGGTTTCTTCGACAGAAGTTCATTTATTCGAGCTAAGTGTTTGCTACGCTCTTGCCCAAATACACAAATACCACAAGATTTAGACTCAGGTTTCGGCGCCCCGCACGGGCTTACTTCATTTCGAAGTAAGTTATATCCTTCACAGATAGTGAAATAGTCATGAATCCATAAATAAACTTGTGAAACTTTATCCAATGCAACTAGTTGTTCAAGAAACTCTGTTGAGTGGCCATGGAAGGCATGATAAATCATAGATAAATCAGCATCATTTTTTGCTTGCAATGCATCAATAAAATCAGTTGCTTGAATAACACCCTTGTAATCGCCGTTAATGGTTAGATGTAGATAGTGACTTTTTTCGAAGAACTCATTTGCGTCGCTTAATGTAGGCAATGGCTGGAAAGGTGCTAAATGAATGTAATCAACGCCATCCGCATTAAACGCCTTCTGCTCTTTGAGAATACACAATTGAACGCCACCAGTATGTTCGGTATACCTATCATGGCTGATGCTTATAACACTTTTTTCATTTATAGAAAGCTCGGGCGGTAATAAACACTCAGGGCGGTCAGCAATATTCCAATGCTCTTTTTTCTTCGAAAGCGGCACTAAGTGGTAAATAGAATCTGCTTTAATCCCTCCGGGCCTTCTGGAGTATCTTCTCTCGAACTGACCCGCTACAATGTAGTGGAAAAGTGGATTTACCCCAGCTTCTCGAACATCTGGATTATCAGAGAGGTAGAATTCTGTAGAGAAATCTGCGGAGGGATCCCTCAATTCTTTCCAGCCATATTTGCAAAAATGCTCTACCGCAGTCAGGCCACTTTCCTTTACATCAGGATAAAGTCTAAAATAGAAGTCGTTATCAACTTGATTATCAAGTAGGTTAATTTCATAAGCTAGTTCATCGTCAGTCACGCTTTCTTCTTGTCCAAAAAGCTTAAATGACTCTTCTTTAGACTGCAAAGAAAACCCCGTTGAAGACAAAACATTTTTCACAAGCAGCGGGTTAAGGCCAAGAGTTGCAAAAAAAGCTATGTCAAAAGTTTCATTGCTTGATGAATAAATAGCACTTGGCGACCGCCCTTCCTTCCAACCGGTATGACAGTAATGATGCAGTGGCTCAATCCCCGAAGCCGTAACATCTTTGTTATTTTCAAGATAATAATCACTATCAAAAAACTCGGCTGTCCATAAATATAGTATTTGTTCGGGTAAATTTTGGAATTTTTCATAAGTGTCTAAGATACGAGGATAACGTCCCTCCTTTAGCCCTTGTGCAGCAAAATGGAACGTCTCGTCGATATCGCTTTCCGCTATATCAGAATAAATTTTTGCATATTCGTTGGGCACGAAATAAGAGTTTGGACTAAGCTCATGAAACCGTCCGACGACCATAAAATGCTCCAATTTCAAAGCATTTGGCACATCAAAGCTGAGTTGCTTTTCATAATACTGAGGGTCAAAAATGGTATCAATAACACCACGCTGAAATTGATATTCCGCGATTTCTAATTTTAAGGCGTCTGCAAATTTTGCATCAAATAGGCTTGAGCACTCGCCCTTTAAGTCTGCAAAAGATTCCACTAAAACAATGCTATCTTCAGTTCGTTTGAGCGGAAAAATTCGGCCTTCGTTCCAACCAAAGTCGAGATAATGCGTGAATGCGTTACCACCACTCGCCCTAACATCATCGTACATTTCCAGATACTGCTTTTCAGAAAATAGTTCGACCAAGCTGCCCATGAGTTCAGTTGGCAACCACTCCGACAATAAAACTTCCACTTTTAACTTCCTTAAAATCGCAAAAGAACAATAAATCCGTGCATTTTTTTCTTCTAAAAATCATTTGCATTGGATATTCGATACATATGATTAGAGTTTTGGCTATATGCTTAATATTCTGGGAAGGTAGTATACATGATATTTCTAATTTCAAAACACTAGGGCGATCAGCACGTAATGCTTTTAATCTGTTGCGCTTTCATAGTCGAATACTGAATAATCACTGTTTGACGCAAGCGAAAGCAAGCAGTAGAAAATATCACGCATTTTCTAAAATAGAAGACTTTTCAAGTGAATATAACTTTAGCCGAAAAGTAACTACGCCATTTATAATGGTTTCAACGCAACTGAGCTATCATTTCTTACTCGCACGTATTTTTAATCAGACTTTAGATACAAAAACTACGTTGACTACGAACTCCTTTAAAAAGATACTTATCAACTAATGCCATCTCTCTTTTAAGGTGCGCATAATTTTTATCATGGAAGATATACTAATGCTTGTTACCTCCGGCCTTGCAGCTCGCCGCGTTTACCTACTCCTTTTATCTACTCTAGTCTGTTTAACAGTACCTGCTTTGGCTTTCGCGAAAACTCACGCCATTATTAACAGTAACGTTGAGGTATCGGAGGAATTAGCATCGTTCGTAGCAGGCAAAACGGCCTGGAACTATCACCGTACTACTGCACAAGCAAGTAGCGATGTTTATTACAATACTGACGGCAGCATAGCCGTCTATTTGTATTCTTATTAGCTGGATAAAGTTCTGCGCTATATTAGGCAACAGTTTAAACAAAGCCACGCTGACTGGCATTATCGAATTGGGAAGAATATAAATAGTAAGAGCGGAGTTTACCTCTACCCCTACTACTTTATATGGTGTCTATTAATTACTCGTAAAACTGCCTGAATATTGCAGTAGCGTTTGTTTCTCCCCATCTACCTCCGCACTCAACTGAAACAACGGCTTAGCTGTTCGATAGCCGGTAGCTGGAATAGTTAAGGTGAACGAACGCGAATGACTTTTAGGAAGTACTTCTTGTTCGGTTAATCCATTGAATGTTGGCGCTACATGTCTATTTTGGTCTAATGCCACTAGGTTAGAAATTTCTAAGTCATTTTCATGCGATATTAATGTAAAATCGGCCAAAGTGAAGGACTGTGGACGGGGGCTTTGTTGCACTGAACGCGATTCCTGCACAATGTAAGGTGTGGTTACTAATTTACACCCTCCTTCATTAAAAAAGCCGGGCTCTTCACACTTTACAAGCGACACGCCTTGTTTACCTTCGAAACTAGAAAAGTCTGCACTACCGTCTGTCCTTATCGCCCATTCAAAAACTACAGAGTCAATGTTTCCGTCGTAGCTATTGTTACGAACATCTATTATTTGAATAGCAGCATAAAAACCGGCCGAATTTTTAGCAACGACTACACTGTTAGTACTATTTACCTCTGGCTCGACTGTTCGCCCTTGATAACTAAATTTAGTAGCATCATAAATGTCGCTGATAGACTTAGCACCGTAAGAAATATCAACCCCACTGTTGTGATCGTTGTAAAAATAAACCGAGTTACCACCTCTTCCCGAAAAGTCTAAATTAATGGCGTTTTCGCCCTCGCCAATTGTTGTATAACCTGATGAGGAGTAATCGTAAACCTCTATGCCGGTTTTGTACTTGTTTATAAAGTCAGCCGTAAAATGATGGGTATCTTCAAAGTTGCCATTAGGCAACAATGTTCTTGCCACAGGTTTGTTATTTAAAATGCCTGTTACACGTAAAGTGGTTTTATCATATTGTGTTACAGTGCTAAACACAGGGCGGGAGAGATCATTCACATTCACGCTGTTAATTAAATTGCCGTTAATACCATCCTTTATTTGAACTTGAATGGCATCGTTGTTATCCCTTTTACCAACAAGTGCAAAATCTATCGTTCCGTTATTGTTTGTATCTGAAATAGCAAACAACTCTGGAGCTACAAAGTCACCGTTCCACGTGACGTTGTTTACTAACGTGCGATCTGCTCCACTCTTTATCTGTAATTGCCACTTCTCGTTTTCCGTGTTGTAACCTAAAACAGCAAACTCGGGAATACCGTCGGCGGTTATGTCATTTATTACATGAAAGGTCACGTTCTCGAACGAGGCTGGCCAAGAATAAATGTTTACAACGCCTTTTCTTGTCACGCCACTTTTTACGTGTAACTGCCACCTACCATCACTCTTTAGCTTACCAAATAAGCCAATTTCTCCAACGTCGTCGGCGGTAATATCAGGAAGTTTAACAATGCTTTCGTTCGTCCAATTTGCAGGCCAGTTATACTGCTCCAATTTAACGCTAGGATCGTTTCCACTTCGAATGAACAGTACCGGCTTATCTTTTCTAGTAATGCTAAACAGGCCATATTCGTCAACTTTGTCTGTATTTACGTCGTCAAACAGTTCAATTTGTTTGTTTGCCCTTCCTCTTGGGAAAGAAAATACGCCTAAAGATTCAGTAGCAACTGCGCCGCTAAGCACAGATATTTGAGGAACCCCTGTAAATGTATTAGTAGCGTATAAGCCAACGTCACGAATGCCATCACCGTTTATATCATCTGCATCAAGTATTTGTGCTTGTTGCCATTTTATCGGCCAGTTGTACATAGCAATAAGCTGTTCTGGTTGCGAGCCGCTTTTAACAAAAAGTTGATACCTTCCATTCGTTCTATTTTTTCCAAAAAATGCGATATCCTCTACACCATCACCGTCCTTATCAGATATAAAAAATACTTTCGCTTTTTTAAGCGTGTCGGGGAATGTAAATACCATTTCGTCTTGCGATATATGTTTATCAATAACAATAACTTTAGGTACGTTATCTATGCCGTAATTTCCGTATATTCCAACTTTGCTGGCAGTAGATGAATTTAGAATTTCGATTGTATTTATATCAAATTCGCTAGACGTTACGCTGCTACAAAATGCGAGCGGTAAAAAAAGGGAGGATAGTTTAAGAAAGGTAAAAGACTTCATGTTAATTCCATTTAAAAAGTTAAGGTAGCTGCAAATTTGGGCTATGTATTTTCGTGTTATTCAAATGCAACGAGGATGATACCGAACAAGCAATAAAATCACCATCTAAAAAGACAAAAAACCAACCAAGAAAAAATCATCAACAAAACAACAATTTAACTTTTAAATAAGAAGCGATATGCTACCATTTTGGGGTGCAACATCGTCAATAGAAAGGAACTCAAATTGAAAAGTAAATATGCAGTTTTCTATGGGCTGATTTTTTTAGGGGCTCATCAGCAAGCATCTTCAAATAGCGATATAGACTTAAAAACTCAACAACACAATCAACGAATTTCAGCGTGCGCGACTTCTTTTGAGCTATTATGGCAGCGAGTGAATTCCGAAGAAAAGAAGCTTCTTGAGAAACAGTTCGAATCGCTATGCCCAGAGTTAACGTTTCCCACATCGGATGGGGCGCTGGCGAGAAAAGATAGTTTTTGGCAACTAAATAGTGACAGCAAAGCACCTAAGCTGGTGTACCTCGATATACAACCTAAAGTTATAGATGTTACTAACGCACAACAAAATGTAGAAGTAACCGTTCACTTTGAAGAAGAAACTGATATTGATTACCTAAGTTTTTGGTTTCAAAACGACGACCTTCAACAATATGGTAAAAGCGAGGGTGCATATGGCGATGACATATACCAAGACCCTGAAGACGGACTATTTAAAACCACCTTCACCTACACTTTTACGCCAGAGAATGCGCCAGGCACCTACAGTATTTCAAGTGTTTTAGGGCTGGCTGATACACTTAATAATCGCACTTATGACTACGACGGTTGGGAAAAGCTGGAAGCGCTTGGCTTTTTACCGCATCTTGAGGTGCTTAACGATAATGATGTTGACATTACTCCACCTACAATCAAACGCATTGAAATTGACAAGCGCCAAATAGCAGCAACAGAGCGCCCTACAAAAGTAACAGCAAAGATAGTTGTACAAGATGAATCAGGGATGAGAAGCGGCGGAAGCAGCTTTTGGTTAAGAAGCACGCCAAACTACGTTAGTGCCGAAAGCGGTGTAAAGTGGGTACCTATTATCGAACCAAACAGCTTCCAACAAGAGTTATTCTTCAACATTGACAGCGACACAGCTGCTGGCGAATACGCCCTTACAAGCATGTTGTCATTAGCTGACAGCTTAGGGAACTATTCCAGCCATTATCGCGACGGTGAAAGTATGTATAGAGAAGGCTTTTACACATTCCTCAGCATACTACCAGAAAGCGAGATGGAACAAACCGACAACAGTATAGTGCTGAAAGAAACATTTATTTCGGAAGACTCGGTGACCTATAAAATGGTGATTAAAGCCGAGCAAAGTGTTGAACACGAACTACTCATTGATAATAGCGAACTGAGTGAGCCACCGTACATTAGGTTTAATGCAACAAGCGTAGCGTCGAGTTGCTATGCATCGTTCTCTAGCAAATACGTTTCACGCTGTCGTTTTAGCTATGCTGATGTTAATGGTGAGCTTGAAATAGCGTTTACGGCACCACGGTCAAAAGATGAAAAATTTCTTACGTTTGTGAAGCTGGGGGCAAGTGACAGCCGTGTTGATGTGAATATGGAAAATAATTTTGTTCGAGTAAGCAACTCTTTGCTTAATGAAATAGGTATTAATGATAAAGACGGTGACGCGGTTTTCGATAGCGAGGACAACTGCCCCGATACAGCCAATAATAACCAGCTAGACTCCGACAGCGATGGTTTCGGCGATGTGTGCGACAGTGATGACGATAACGACGGCATGCCAGATGTGTATGAAACACGCGTTGGCTTAAACCCACTGGTGGCTGATGCTGATGAGGATGCTGATGGTGATGGCCTGTCGAACCTTGAAGAGTTTGAATATGGTACCGACCCGTTTAATGCTGACTCTGATGGTGATGGTATTAATGATAAGCTAGATAACAACCCTACGGTGCCTGATGAGAGTCGTGCTTCTGAATTGGGCTCTGGCATACCGTTACTGTGGCAAGATGTGAATGGCGATGGTGTAGCTGAACTGGGTGTGTTTAGTGTAGTTGATGATGTGCCTAGCCTGTCTGTTATGAACCTTGTGAATAATGTCGAGATTTCACGTATTACTTGGGTGGCGGATGCTTATTTACCTTCATCGATGACGCCGATTGCGTTGCCTGATATGGATAGCGACGGCATGATGGATATCGGCTTATTCGGCATTCGTCAAGATGAAGGTAACGAAGGCAAACCCCAGTTCTTTGTGCGAAGTGGCCGTACCGGTAACCGACTTTCTGTATTTAACTGGCCGGCAAACTGGAAGAACATGCGCGTTGTAGTGATGGACGA
>CEQI01026631.1_pt1 | contig 32395 bp, 29 predicted proteins | sample 531011 | NCBI WGS metagenome assembly CEQI01 (sample SAMEA2621204, study PRJEB7988) | marine metagenome | biome: marine biome (ENVO:00000447); feature: surface water layer (ENVO:00002042); material: "saline water (ENVO:00002010), including plankton (ENVO:xxxxxxxx)" | depth 5 m
TATTTATCACAATAATAATGGCTATTTTATACTTTTCAAAGTAAAGTTGTATTTGTTTTTTTAAATCAAGTTTTTCTGTTCACATTTTTTTGAAAACTCTCAAATTAAATGTATTCTTGTGTGTACACCAATTTCGTACTGTGTAGTTTCACTCAAACATAAAATTAATGAAATTCAAATTCTATTTTATAAACTCTTTTTTAATTGGCCTACTTTGTATTCAAACTTCATGCTTTAGCGATCAATCAGAGTCCCTAAATAGTGACCCAATTTTGAATGATATTTCAAATCCTATGCTAGGTGGAGAATTGAAATTGGTAGAGAAAGAATTTTACAGAAGTATTTTCCCATACTCTATTGAGGAAAGTGTTGGTTATAAAATCACCTCACAAATCCATAATGGGTTACTCAGAATGAATCCTAAAAACTTAGCCATAGAACCAAATATTGCCAAATCTTGGGAGATAAATGATGAGCAAACTAGATATACTTTTCATTTGAGAGACGATGTTTATTTCCATGATAATTCTTGTTTTGAATCATCAAAGAGTGCAAAATTAACTGCTCATGATGTTGTTTTTTCTATGGAATTAATTTGTGGTGAATATTATAACAGCGGATATAATTTATTGATGAAAAATTTAATTGGCGCTCATGATTTTTATAATAATAAATGTGACTCTATAAGTGGTATTAGGGCTATTGATGACACGACATTAGTGCTTGAGCTTTCAGAACCAGCTCCAACCATAATTTATTTGCTTGCCTCTACAAAGGCTTCCATCATAAGTAAAGTTGCATATGACATGTATGGGCGTGACCTAACAACAGGTTGTGGTCCCTTTCTGTTGCACCAAATAAATGAAGACAGTACTACAATAACACTGCACAAAAATCCAAATCATTTTTTAACTGATGATCAAGGCAATAGTTTACCTTATTTAAATAGTGTTTCTTTTAAAATTATTAGAGATGAAAATAGCAGAACTGAGATGTTTTTAAATAAAGAATCTATGGTATTATCAGAAATATCTGAAAACAAGGTTAAAAATTTATTTGAATCTTATCATAAAGAGTTTGACGATAAAGTTTTTATTGTTGATAGAAAGCCTGTCATGGCAACAGATTGCTATGAATTCAACTTAAGTAAAAAACCTTTCGATAATGTCAATGTGAGGAAAGCATTTGCTCATGCCATTAATAAAGAAAAACTAATTCGCAATATACTTGATGGGCAAGGCACCATTGGAGATAAAGGAATTGTTCCTAAAGTAAACATCTTAAAAAACTATAACTACGATACCATAAAAGGATATGGGTACGATGCCGAATTAGCTAAATCTTACTTAGCTAAAGCAGGGTATCCTGATGGTGAAAACTTTCCTGAAGTAGTACTTGAACTTACATTCGGACATCCATTACAAGAAAAAGTGGCTATAGAAGTTCAAAATCAATTAAAAAACACACTGAATATTTCCATAACTATTGAAGAAGAAAAAATGAGCACATTAATTGATCGTGCTGCTAGTGGAAGATCACAAATGAATCACTTTACTTGGCTAGCTGAGTACCCTTCACCAATGGACTTTTTAAATGTTTTTTATGGTGGATTGGAAAATAAAGATAATGCCAGTTATTCTTGGCCTAACACTACTCGATATAGAAACAATAATTACGATAAAATTTTAGAGCAAGCACTGATTACATCCGATAAAGAAGAACGATTTAAATTATATGAAAAAGCTGAAAGTATATTAATGGATGATGTTCCTGTAATCATACTTTGGTACCCAGAAGTGTATAACATTAGATACGGAAATATCCATAATTTATTTTTCAACGAAATGCTACATTTTGACTTTTCAACTACCTATTTAACTAAATAATGTTTGGCCTATTTAAAAAAAAATCGGAAAAGGAAATTCTTTTAGAAAAATACAAGAAGTTAACCGAAGAAGCCTATAAACTTTCTCATTACGACAGAAAGAAAAGTGATCAAAAAACAAAAGAAGCAGATGAAATCCTTCAAAAGATAAATGCTCTCGAAGAGTAGTTGTAATGAAAGATCGCGAACTCTCAAAATCAATTATTCATGTATTAACCCATGATGCTGAACACGCTTACAATTACAAACAAATTGCAGCAGTTTTAGGCATAAAGGATCCTTATGTTAGAAAAAGAATTGTTACCCTTTTAGATCAACTAAAAAAAGATGGACAATTAGATGAACTACAAAGGGGTAAATACCAAATTAAAAATGGTGCTCAAGAACTAAAAGGATATATTCAATTTATAAGTAAAGGAGGTGCTTTTTTTATTCATCCAAATATTCAAAAAGACATTTATATTCACCCTTCTAATTTAAATCATGCTTTAAATGGGGATAAAGTGTTAATTAAAATTGTTCCGTTTAAAGGCAAGAGTGAGGGTAAAGTCATCAAAGTTCTTGAAAGAATAAAAAAAGAATTTACTGGAGTAATTGATGGAAATAAAAATGTATTTTTTTTAATCCCAGATGATAAATCAGCTAAAACACACTTTTTCATTGACAGAAAAAATCTAAATGGTGCTAAAAAAGGTCAAAAGGTTAAAACAAAATTTCTTTCTTGGCCAAAACATGTTAAAAGCCCACAGGTTGCTGTTACTGAAATAATTGGAAATCCTGGGGAATTAAATGTTGAAATGAACTCTATTCTTGCTGAATTTGGTTTTCCAACAAAATTTCCAAAAAGAGTATTAAACGAAGTAGACCTAATTCAAGAGCCCAATTATAACATAGAGTCTAAAAAAAGAAAAGACTTTAGATCAACTACGACCTTTACTATTGACCCTCATGATGCTAAAGATTTTGATGATGCAATTAGTGTATCATTTTTACCTTCTGGTCATACAGAAATTGGCGTCCACATTGCAGATGTAGGTCATTATGTTAAACCAGATTCTTATTTAGACAAAGAAGCTGTTTTGAGAGCTAATAGTGTCTATTTAGTGGATAGGGTAATCCCCATGTTACCTGAACGTTTGAGTAATGAATTATGTTCTCTTAGACCAAAAGAAGATAAACTTACTTTTTCTGCTGTCTTTGAGTTAAATGATGAATGCCAAGTTATTTCAAGATGGTTTGGTAAAACGATCATTCACTCTAACCATAGATTCACCTATGAAGATGCACAAGAAATAATTGAAGGCAAAGATGGACCTTTTAAGGATGAATTATTAAAAGTCAATCAATTAGCCCAAAAGTGTAGATCAACTAGATTATCTAATGGAGCACTAAATGTTAAAAGTAGCGAAGTTCGATTTAGGCTTGATGAAGAAGGGGAGCCTATAGAAACTGTACTTAAAGTATCCAAAGAAGCACATCAGCTAATTGAAGAATTTATGTTATTAGCTAATCGAGAAGTAGCTATGAAATTAGCTAAGCCCGAAAAAAACATAAAAAAAGGGGTTAATGTATTTAGGATACATGATGATCCCAGTGAGGAAAAATTAAATGACCTTAAATTGTACTTAGGTGCCATGGGTTATCAGATTATTAGAAAAAAGAATAAACCAATCACTTATTCTTTAAATAAAGTCATGGAACTTGCTGAAAAAAGAGGTGAATTAGATTTAATCTCCCCAATGATAATTCGTGCTATGTCTAAAGCTGTATATAGTATTGATAATGTTGGGCATTATGGTTTGTCTTTTGATTATTATACCCATTTCACCTCTCCAATTAGAAGATATGCAGACCTTATAATACATCGCTCTTTAATTGATTTTTTAGCAAAAAATAGAATTAACACAGATCATAAACATTTTACACATGTTTGTAATCACATATCTAAAATGGAAAAGCAAGCTGTAGAAGCTGAACGAGCTTCAATAAAATACATGCAAGTGAAGTTTCTAACTAAATTTATAGGTAAAGAATTTGATGGAATGATTTCTGGCTTAACTGAGTGGGGAATGTACGTTGAGTTAAATGAAAATAAATGTGAAGGCATGATTCCATTAAAAAGCTTAGCTGATGATCAGTACTTTTTTGATTCAGACACAATGACGGTTACAGGATACCATGATCAAAAATCTTTTAAGGTTGGACAAACTATAAGAGTAATTGTTAAAAAGACAGATCTCTATAAACGGCAAATAGATTTTGGATTAGTTAGTTCTTAATAAATGGCATTACTTGAACAGAGTTATTCAAATAACCAACTTTAATATGGTAAAAACCATTATTAAATAAGCTCACATTTATATTAGTTTCCAATTGATTTATATTTTCTGAAAAAAGTACCTCCCTACCCATACAATCATATATCGTAATATTTTTAATGAAATCTGAAGCTTTAACATAAACTACATCATCAGAAGGATTAGGGTGTATTGAAGCGTTTTGATTTTGCAGGGAATTAATGGAAGTATTATTGGTGTATGATATATTAATGTTATCAATGTATAAATCATTACCTCCACCTGAAATAAACTCAAACTTAAATCTAAAATTGGGCACGCACATGTTCCCAATTAAACTTGTGACTGAAACCTCTTCCCACTCCGAAAATTTTGGGACAAAATTTTGTTGTATAGGAGCTGTTTCTAATTGACTTGATGGAATAACTTTTCGAACAGACCAACTGTTTCCACAATCATTAGATCCAAGTACTTTTAAATAATCTGTATTAGATTTATTTTTCTTAGCAAAAGCATATCTAAAGTTAAAGTAGGCCTTAGTGGTATCACTCAAGTCAAAAGTTTTACTCTCAATTTCGTGTTTTGCACCTGCTATTGTACCAGCATTATCTACTTTAATGCAATAACTTCCGTTATATGATGTTTGATTAGTTAAATCCCAGTTACCAATGGAAGACACCCATTCTGGTGTAGTTATAGTTGTGTTTTCAAATCCTTCAAAAAACGGGAGTTGTTCACCATTATAGTTCATGACTACAATTAGGTCATTTTTTTGTTCTGATAGAAAGTTAATACTATCACCACTTGCTGCTAAATCCACATCAAAAACCCCAGAAACTGGATAGGTGACATAAGGCTCTTCAAGCGTAGAAGAATCTGGAATCCCTCCTTCAAATACCCAATTCCAAGCAACTGGTGCATGATAAGAGTAATCCTCAAATAAAATACTGTCTCCAGTACAAGCAATATACCTTTCAGCAAAAAAATCAGTTTTACAAAAAGGAGGTGCCACATCAATGCCCGTAGCAGCATGATTTATTGGAGTAATTAAATTAGACCTACCTCCTACATTTGATGTAAGAGCTGTTCTCATTCTTGCCTTTTGACCATCGGTGAACATTTTTCTACAACTGCTGTATTCCATGTGATTCTCAATGTTAGAGTGAGAGCCACATGTTGTTTCATTGTAATTACACCATGAAGAGCCAATGGTATTTGGGGTATCACTTACTCCATCATCCATATTGCAATTTGAAGCAAGGCCAGGTTCATTAGAGCTTCCCCAAGTATGAGGTAAATTAAGCCAATGACCCACTTCATGAATAAATGTTCTTGACCTATAAGGAGAGCCTGTTCCAATACTTCCGCAATAATCATGTCTTAGCCAAATTCCATTAGACATTGAAGTCCCGAAAAAGCCTGATGGATAATAAGTATATCCAGCTATACCAGAGCCCACTGCTCCACAAACAAATACATTTAAATATTCGTGACCTGACCAATTCCCTTGATATACATCATTGTACATCATTACAGCATTTACTTGATCATCTCCATCAATACTTCCAAGATTATATGAATAAGGAGATTCCGTGTAGGTTAACCCACTAAAACAAGACCCATCTGGTGCTTTTGTCGCTAAAACAAATTCAATTTCTGAATCAGCAGCTATATTGATAAAAGCAGAATCAATAGTGGCAGTGTCGGGGTCTAATAATCGTAAATCTTTATTAAGTATAGCTAAAGCATCTAGGGCCTGATCTCTATCTATTTTTTCCTCCCCATTATTGTGTACAATATGAAAAACTACAGGTATTTTATAAACTACACCTTTACTACCATTATACAATTTAGTAAGGGAGTCTAAATAACGCTGTTCTTTCTCATGTTGATTTTTAAAAACTGGACTTTTTAATAACTTTTCTTGTAGAAGATGCTGTCCACACCAATTTGGAGATGAATTTTGTGAAATACCTGAGAAACAAAGCATAAACAATAAAAAAGTAACATGGATTTTCATGGGAGCGTTAAAATATAAAAAAAAGATGTTGCTAATTCAATTTGTTCTTTAGAAATAACCTTACTAAGCTAATTGAATAAATTCTTCATCAATTAATGGTTTACCCTCATATTTTCTAAAAAGTTGAATTGTTGCTACAACGTCTTTTTCACAATAAGTTACAATACGTTCTAAATTATCCTCTTCGTAAAAAACTTTTGCAACCATACTACCATCCATATCGTCCTTAGGAGTTGGTATGTTAAAGACATAAGTCAATAAATTCAATGAAGTATAATTTTTAAAGTCACCAAATTTCCATAGTTCCATGGTATCTATATGCTTAATTTCCCATGGTTTTTTACCCGCAATATTTAATAAAAATGGCAATTTCATTTCATTGATTAAAATTCTTCTGCACAAAAATGGAATATCAAATTCTTTACCATTATGAGCGCATAGCATAAATTCAGGGCTCGAATAATAACTATCTAAAAGATCTTTGAATTCTTGTAAAAGTTCTTTTTCATCCTTTGAGAAAATACTTTTAATTCTAACTTGTTCCTCTCCTTCTTTTTGAGTAATAAAACCCATAGAAATACACACCACTTTACTAAACTCGGCATATATTCCTGCTTTTTCATATGTTTCTTCAGGTGTTAATCCATCTCTTTCCTGCAGAAACTTACTCTTTTTATCCCATAGTTCTTTTCCTCTATCATCCATATCCTCAAAATGATAATATAGAGGCACTGTTTCAATGTCAAAAAATAATATTTTACTGTAATCTATATTTTTAAGCATCTTTTATTTAATCATGATTCCCTTTCTTTTCATCAAAGGTAATTTAGTTGAATTTTCACTTATTATTGATTCTGGTAAGAAAATATATTTTTTGTCATGAATAACATCACTTACATAAAACGTAAGCAAAAACTCGTTGGTTAAACCAAATACATCTTTATTTAATAATTCCACTTTTCTATAACTCATACTATCAATGGTCCCAAGATAATGACTGAAAAATGTTGTTTTTTTTGGTTTAGAATCTATAACTCCGTAACCCTTAGAAGATATTAGCGTGTTTTCTAAGGAGAAATTATTGTTATTTATTAAATAAGCAAACCAATCTTCTTTTTCATTGACAATGGCTATTGCTATATTAGTCACTTTAGGTATGTGGATGTCTTTTTTCATTTTATGAAATCAGCTCGAATTCAAAAATTTCACTTAAATAATGCTTTAGTTTCTGCTTAATATCGGCCATGTTTATAACTGTTTTTGTTTCTTTTTGCACAGAAGTTACCGATTTATCTTCAATGCCACATGGTATGATATTATTGAAATATGTCAAGTCTGTGTTTACATTAAACCCAATTCCATGCATAGTTACCCATCTGCTAGATTTAACGCCTAATGCGCATATTTTTCTAGGGTTATCTTCTCCCACCCATACTCCTGTTAATCCTTCTATTCTCTTGCCATAAATATTGTATTCCTCAATTGTTTTTATTACAGCTTCTTCTAAAAATCTCAAATAACGATGTATATCTGAAAAAAAATGATCTAAATCCAAAATGGGATATACCACTAATTGCCCTGGACCATGATAGGTAATATCCCCACCTCTATTTATTTTATAGAATGAAATGTTTTTTTGATTGAGCTGATCTTCATTCAATAATAAATTACTCATTGACCCACTTTTGCCAAGAGTATATACATGTGGATGCTGACAAAAAATTAAATGATTGGTTGTCTTTTTAGCAGAGGATGGTGTTTTTCGATTGACAATTTTTTGTTGGACTGTTTCATCAAATAATTTAGTTTGATAATCCCAACAGGTTTTGTAATCAATTAATCCTAAATCATGGAAAATTACTTTTTTGTTGCTCATATTTTAGCGAGCTCCGCTTTCAAATAATCTATTACTTTTACTTCTACTGCATCTACCTTATAAAGTTCCGCTAAGTATACTGAAATCCAATCGCCAAGCAATATGTGATAAAACGATTGTGCGATAAAACTTTGCCCTTTTGCTTTAAATTCTAAAATTGATTTGGTATGTTTTTGAACTATTTCTTTGGTAATATCCATTCTTACTGCTGATCTTGGATGTTCATAATCAGACCTAAAAAAAACAACAGCGTATTCTTCCTTTCCGCCAGCCCAACCAACAAGTTCATTATGATTCATCTCAGGGATAACATGCTCCCATCCTAAGCATTTTGCGTTTTCATTTATTTGCTGTCTAAATCTAGTTATCACACCTTCCAAAGAAGACTCAGCATATGCAATAGTAGTTCTTGTATGTAAAGTTAAAGACGCTTGGTGGGCTAAATCTTTTATTTGATCTTCCTCAGCGTTTAACATCTCTACTGTATTTTCAACTTCCTTGATAAAAGAATGATCAATTAATCCATAATGGTGGAATAAAAACAGTTGCTGAACAACAGAATAAGTAAGCATAGCTCTTGGAGAAAATGCATCGGGAAGTACAATGAGATTGTACCCCATCTGATTAGCAATATCTGCTAATTTTCCGCCAGATGTAATGCAAGCAATTTCTGCATTTTTTGCTTGAGCAGTTGTTAAAGCTTCTAATGTTTCCTCGGTGTTTCCTGAAAAACTTGAAACTATAATTAACGTGTTTTCTGAAACAAATTGAGGTAATGTGTAATCATTATTAATGACAACTGGTACACGTAATTGCTTAGACCTTAATTGCGTAGCAATTTTACCTCCAATTCCAGAGCCCCCTAAACCAGTTATTACAATATTTTTAATTTCTTTTTTTGATTGATTAAGAACAGCGCTATGTCCTATTTTTAATGCATCACTAAGTTGATTTGTAAATTGACTTACTAAAGTTTTCATTGATTAAATTTTAAATTGTTGCTATACATTTTAATTCAATAGCTATTGGAGTTGGTAATGCATTAATAGCTACTGTTGTTCTACATGGTTGATTTGTAGTAAAATAACTTGCGTAAATTTTGTTAAATGTTTGAAAATCTCTTTTCATATCTACCAAAAACACTGTAATATCTACAAGATTTTCCCAAGAGGAACCGCTCTCCTCTAAAATGGATTTAACATTTTGAAAAACACTATGACATTGTGCTTCAAAATCAAATGATATAAAATTACCATTATGGTCTAACTCTAATCCTGGAACTGCACTATCATTTGGTCCAGACTTCGCTTTCCTTGGGCCAACGCCTGATAGAAATAATAAATTACCTACTTTTCTAGCATGTGGGTAAGCCCCAACAGGTTTGGGCGCATTTTCTGCATTAATTTTAGTTGAACTCATTTTCTTAATTTAAACTTATACATACGTTTGTTGGCTCAGTAAAAAAGTTTAGCGCATAATAACCTCCTTCTCTTCCAACACCAGAACTTTTGACTCCACCAAATGGTGTCCTTAAATCTCTCACTAACCAACAATTAATCCAAACTATTCCTGCTTGAATGTTTTGAGCCAATCTATTTGCTTTATTCAAATCCTTTGTCCAAATGGTACTACTTAGACCATAAATTGTGCTATTGGCGAATAAAAGTGCTTCCTCTTCTGAATCAAAAGGGGTTAATGTAACTACTGGGCCAAAAATTTCTTCTTGGTTTGTTCTACAATCATAAGGAAGTCCTTCTATTACGGTGGGCTGAAGAAAATATCCATTTTCGCACCTTCCTTCAACTATAACTCTTTCTCCACCATGTAATATAGTTCCCCCTTCCTCTTTTGCAAGCTCAATATAACTCATCACTTTATTCATATGGTCTTCTGAAACTAATGCGCCAATATTAGTATTTTCTAAAAGAGGATCTTGAATTGTTAACTTTTTTACCTTATCTAAAAAAGCTTCTTTAAAGGCATCGTAAATTTTTCGCTCAATAAAAATTCTTGATCCGCACAAGCAAATTTGTCCTTGATTAGAAAATGAACTAAGCACAGAAGTAGATACTGCTTTGTTAAAGTCACAATCTGCGAAAACAATATTAGGATTTTTACCCCCCAACTCTAAACTCATTTTTTTAAACATCGGTGCAGCAACTTTTGCAATTTCTCTTCCTGTAGTAGTTCCGCCTGTAAATGAAATGGCTTTAATTTTTGGATGTTTTGTAATTGCAGCACCTACTTTTGCTCCATATCCATGTATAATGTTTAGTACGCCATCAGGAAGACCAGCTTCTTTGCAGATTTTAGCAAATAAATAAGCTGTCATTGGAGTAATTTCTGAAGGTTTAGCAATTACCGTATTTCCAGCAGCTAACGCTGGAGCAATTTTCCATGTGAACAAGTATAGAGGTAAATTCCAAGGTGAAATACAACCAACTACACCAATAGGTTTCCTTAATGTATAATTAATGGCCACATTGGTCATTTGATGACTTTCTGCAGATTCGTGAATTATAGCTGAAGCAAAAAAAGATATATTACTTGATGCTCTAGGAATATCAACTTTATTAGCCAAAGACCATGGCTTACCGTTATCAACACTTTCTGCTTTAGCTAATTCTGCTCTGTTTTCGTCAATCAAAGAAGCTATCTTATTAAGAATTTGAGAACGTTTTTGTATTGGAGTATTACTCCATGATTCAAAAGCTGATTCTGCAGCCTGTACTGCTTTTTCAACATCTTCAGAATTAGAATCAGGAATCAAACTATATACCTTGCCAACCGATGGATCAATATTGTTAATCCACTCATTATTTTGAGGTTGTATAAATTCTCCATTTATATAGTTTAAAATCTTTTCCATAAACTATCTACATTTATTAATCGATTCTATAAACAACTTTAGTTCTATTGGAGAATTTTCAAGATTCCTTAAATTTTCCTTGAAAATCTGCTCACAAGAATCCATAACAACGCTTCCCTTGTTTTCGTCAAAAGTCTTATGAGCTATTGTATAACAATCACATAGTTCCTTTGCATTAGGATGACCAGCACCACAAGAAAGAAATAAAAAAATTAAAGGTAATGAAGCAATTTTTTGCATGAGGACCAAAATTAGTCATAAAATTCGGGTTTAAATTTAATTATTGTTATCAAATTTGATGTTAGGTCCTGAGACAGAATTGTTTTTATTATGAGGTTAGATTGATCATATAAAATTTCTTTGTGTTTTACCCTTGTATTTTGCTTGTATTCATCTATAAACGTAACATTCCCCCACTCATCGTAATTGTATAAAAACTTCATTCTAGGTAAAGTGTCATGTCCGTCAAAAAATTGTTTTGACTTAATAAATCCTCTGTCATTATATTCAAATACTTCTTTAGTTATTTCATTATTAATTAGAAGTTTACTTTCTACTTTTTCTAGATATCCAAGATTATTATAAATCAATGATTGTTCCTGGTATGGTCTTCCGTTGCTATTTAAAATTAATCTAGTTTCAGATGTGTCATTTTTTGTAGTAGAATATCCTTCTTCAAAAACAACATATTGTTCACCTAGTTTGAAGTTAATTTTAGCCTTGTTTGCATTTTTTTCTCTTGCATATACCTTTTTAATCATTTCATCCTTTTCATTATAAGAATAGGTATAAGAATAAAACCCGTAAGAGTCACTATATCTTTTTACAGTTAAGTTTGATGACTCATCATACTCATAAAAAATAAAACTTGTGTCCCTGTTTTTTCTTGTCTTATAAAAACCTTTTAAGCTTCCATTTTCATTAAATAAAAAAGCTTGTTTTCTTCCTGTATTGCTAATAGCACCTAATTCCTTTTTGCTGGAAATTGTACCGGTTATTGATTTCAACTTTACCGATTTAATGAATTTTTCATTAAAAAAAGGATCGTCAGATAAAATGGTCCCTTTTTCGTTCTCCATCATTTGACCAATAGAACAAAATGGAATTATAAATATTAATACACTAATTATTTTCATTACTTAATTTTAAGGCTTCATCTATGGATTGAACAGGGTTTAAACATGCCCATTCATCGCATACATATATATTCTTTATAGTCCTATCATATTTAAGATTAAATAAAGTAATAAGAGACTCTTTTTCAAGACAAAAGGTGTTAACTTTTCCTTTTGAAGCATGAATAAAATCACATATTTCCAAAAAATCAACATTATTTAAAACTACTTTCTTTTTTGATGCTTTGAATTTGCTATTTACAAACATCCAATTGGCATAATTTGGAAGCCACTTTTTAGCCTTATTAGCAACTGCCGAAAACATTTCAAGTGCCAATTCTTGATATTTATTATTTTGAGTAATACCATAAAGGACTTGCAAATTGTAGGCCATTACTGAATTTGATGACGGAATTACTTGGTCTTCTACCTCAAATTTCTTTTTGTATAAATCTTTTGTATTGGAATATATAAATAGCTTTTTATTATCATCATAAAATAAGTTAATGGAAATATCAATCCACCTAATGGCTAATTCATGCCAATATCCAGCATTAGTAACTGAACCCACTTTTAACATGGCTGATATTATCCAAGCATAATCCTCCAAACAGCCAGTCACTTTTGAATTGGCATATACTAATCTATAACAAGTACTTTCATGAAGGAATAAATCTACCATATCTGACAGTAACTTTTCACCTTTATTCTTCCATTTGGTGTTTTTATAGGCTACTGCTGAATCTATTAAAGCAATAACCATCATAGCATTCCAACTACATATTTTTTTATTATCAATAGCAGGCATATCATGGGTATTTCTAATAAGTCTTAGCTCTTTTTCAACAGCTAATTTCGATGGTGAATTATCTGCAAAGTCTCCATGTAAATGCCAGCTTCCTTCCCATATTTTATTTTCATGACCTAAGTAATATTCTTCAAACTGTTTTTGTTGCTTTAAGGATAAATTTAAATTTATTTCTTTTGGTGAAAAAACGTAATACATTCCTTCACCATTAACGTTATCAGCATCTATAGATGAGGAAAAAAAAGTATCAAAAAAATGACTGAATAAAGAATTCATCGATTTTGACACCACATTTTCATAGCGTCTTTCACCATTGAAAAGGTCAAAATTTGAAAGAACAGATAACATCTGAGCGTTGTCATACAGCATTTTTTCAAAATGTGGAATATGCCAATATTGATCTACACAATAGCGAAAAAATCCACCATCCAATTGGTCGTACAAACCTCTATATAACATTCTATTTAAGGTAAGATCAATAAATTTCTTCCATGATTTTTCCTTTAGTGAAATAAAAAAATTCAATACAGTAGGCATTGGGAATTTTTGTGGGTGTTTTAATCCTCCATTTACTTGATCTAAAAATGGAATCCAATCTGAAAAGCTGTCTTTTGAAACAAATTTTTCATACCCCGTTTCATCTTCTTCACGATAATTAATCTGTTCTACAACATCCGACACAATAGCTTCAACCTTTTTTGGATTTTCATTGTACATCACATAAAACCTAGATAGAAGTTGAATCCACTGCTCCTTTTTAAAATATGTTCCTGCATAAATTGGCTTTCCTCCTGGCAATAGAATACAATTTAATGGCCAACCTCCTTGACCTTTAGTCTCCAATAAAAAATCCATGTAAACATGATCTACTGCTGGTTGTTCCTCGCGATCTACTTTAATGGAAATGAAGTGCTTATTCATGATTTCAGCTACATTATTGTCTGAAAATGTTTCTTTTTCCATAACATGGCACCAATGGCATGCAGCATAACCTATGCTGAGAACAATTAATTTATCTTCATTTATTGATTGTTGTAATGCTTTTTTTGACCATATATTCCAGTTGATTGGATTGTCAGCGTGCTGTTTTAAATATAGACTTTCTGATACTGCTAGCTGATTCATGATTAATATTTACTAGCCACCTTTTTTATTTCTGCTGAAATTTGATTTTTTAGTATTTCTGGTGATAATACTACACAATCACTACCAAAACCTAAAATGGTCATTTTTAATTCATACGTCATTAAAAGAAAGAAAGAAAATACATGATCACCATTCCCTTTAATTTCTTTTAATATTTGGGAATGGTGTAGAGGTTGTGAGGTTAAGTATTTAGATAGAATAGAATTTGTTTGAATTACTATTTCCTGAGGTTCTTCATCAAATACGGTAATACCAATGGAGTGCTCAAAGAAGTTTTCTGAATTAAACGTTCTATCAATATTAAATTTGTCTTGTAACAATTGCAACGAAGAAATTCTATCTAACCCAAAAGTAATTACCTTATTTTTCAATTCACTCTTAGCAATTAAATACCACCTATTTCTGTACTCTTTTAATAGATAAGGGTGTACTCTTCTTACTGTTTTTTCATCTTTAACATAGTTGTAATAATTAAATTGAATAACCAACTTATTTTTAATGGCCTCTAAAATAGATTCCAAATATTCATTACCCGTGACTGTAGGTAAAGATTCAAATTGAATACAATTTTCTGTGGACTTAAATTTTTCTTGAGATGATACAGCCCTGTCTAAAATTTTATCTATAGCAAACTGATACTGATTAAATAAAGTTGTGTTTTTAAACTGATGTAAAATAGTTGATGCGGCCTTTATAGCTGATATGTCCTTTTCAGTTAAAGGAACATCATCCATAGTGAAATCAGACTCGGTATAATAATATCCTTTTTCTCTTTTACTGTAAGCAATTGGGGCATCATGCTCTAATCTCATTGCAAAAATGTCCTTCTCAATAGTGGAGTGACATATATGTATACCCTCACTGGTTCCAAAAATTTCTTCCTCACAAGCCTGTCTTAAATCTTCTTTTGTTGGATATGGTTTGTATTCATTTCTTATAGATCTGTCGATAATTCGGTATCTCAGCAAAGCGTTCTTTATGGCTGGCATAAATTAAAATTGAAAATAAATAAATGGTTGCAAACTTGTTGAAGCTATTTGGTATATTAAAAATACCACCAACAAAGATGTTAAAATCTGAACACTAATGTGCTGCTTGGCAAAATAATTTCTATACCAAATTTTGATGTTTTCAGGAATAAAATGAATTATAAAACCAAGTGTTATAACTAATATTACTTTGTAATAGGCTGTAAACACATCGGATATTAAACCCCAGTTAAAATCATATATTAACTGGTATAACATATCATTTGCAGTAAACCATTCTGAGAGAATATTATGTCCTTCATCTAAATCTTCCCAAGAATTTGCTGATCCACTTCTAAACCAAATTCGAGTAAATGAAACAAAATTAAATGTGAGTATGATACCCCAAATTCTATTCCACCACCTTGCTTTATTTTCCCATGGGCTAAATCTTCGCCAAATTTTATAAACTACAATACCTAATCCATTTAAACCTCCCCATAATACAAAGTTCCAACTTGCCCCATGCCAGAGGCCTCCCAATAACATTGTAATCATGATATTTACATTAGTCAAGTACCACCCCTTTAGATTGGGGATTATTTCGCCTAATAACTGAATCAAAAATATAACTGATAAAATGGAAAATAATAGTGGCCATGAACCGCTTATTAGAAAAATAAATAATACAATGAAACCTAAAGCAACTGCACTAAATAACGAACCTCCTCTATTTCCTCCCATGGGTATATACAAGTAATCTTTCAACCATGTAGATAATGAAATATGCCATCTTTTCCAGAAATTTCCACAATTATCTGCCTTGTATGGAGAGTTGAAATTCTTAGGTAAATGAAACCCCATAATTAAGGCTATTCCAATAGCCATATCCGTGTAACCAGAAAAATCAGCATATACTTGTAAAGAGTATCCGTACAAGGCCATTAAATTTTCAACACCAGAAAACATACTTGGATTATCAAATACTCTATCTACAAAATTTACAGCTATATAATCAGCTAATAAAAATTTCTTTAATAGACCGTTTAAGATCCAAAAAATAGCTGTTCCAAACTCCTTTTTAGAAAGCTCATATGGTTTGTAAATTTGTGGTATAAACTCTGAGGCTCTAACAATTGGTCCTGCTACCAATTGAGGGAAAAAGGAAACATAAAATCCAAAATCTATAATATGAGAAACTGGTTTTAATTTTTTTCGATAGATGTCAATAGCATAAGACATGGTTTGAAAAGTATAAAATGAAATACCTATAGGTAATAATATTTGATCTACCCTAAATGATGAACCAGTAAGCGAATTTGTTGCTAATGCAAAATGATTAATTGGGTGCCAGGATGAACCTAAAATGGCATTAAAAGAGTCAGCAAAGAAATAAGCATATTTAAAATAAATAAGAACAATTAAATTAAGGCTTACACTTACAGCTAACCATAGCTTTGCTTTTAAATGATCTAGGTTTTGGTAAATCCGCTGACCTATTAAAAAATCTGAAACAGTGGAAAAGAATAAAATGGCAAAAAAGAAACCACTTGTTTTATAGTAAAAATAAATACTAACTAAAAACAGAAAGACGCTTCTTAATCTTAACCTTTTATAAACAAATCCATAACCAAAAAGCACTAGCAGAAAGAAAATCCAAAATGGATACTCAGTAAATATCATAGGGTGTTCCCCTTGAGTGTAAAATGGTGAAAACAACCAATTTAAAAACTGATATATCGAAAAATCACCCATTTTTTTGAATATAAGATTTATAAGATTTTATAAAGGCTTCAAAAAAAAGATCTCCCGATAACTTATAGCCCCTTTGTAGTTAAGTGGATTTTATCTGTTTTTGCTAATCCCGCATCTTCCCATAATTTAATACTATTTAGGCCTCCCATTATATGAAAGAAATCCCATACAATCCCATCATGATCTTTTGCTAATTCATACATAACTTCTCTTGCCTTAAAAACGCGTTCGTTTACCATTTTTCTTTTATAATAACTGTCATTGTTTGTTGTAAAAATGAAATTTACATTGGGATATTGCACTTTTATATTTTGGATTAAAGTATCATAATTTTGGTAATACTCTTCTGAGCTAAACGTGGGTTCATAAGCATCGTTAATTCCAATGGAAAAAATAACTAAGTCCGGCTTTACTAATTTTAATTGCTCCATTAAGTAATCACACCTTAAATAGCTTGGTACACTTGCGCCATTTACACCAATAGAATGGTATTTAATACCAGAATTATCCATAGAAAATTGAGCACCATATAGATTAAATTTTCCTGTAGGGTTTTTCATTCGCTCTATTTTAATACATACTGAATCTGTTTCTTTAAAAAGAAAAAATGATGTCATATTATTTGAAGTTTCTATAGAAATAACTGAATCAGTCATCAATTGTATACAATGGTTATCTAAAGAATCTTCATGTAGAAAATCTATTCTATTAAAATGACAATTTGTACAATGTTCTTTATTTACATAAAAGGAAATTGTAGAAACTGAGTCAATTAATTCTGCTCTTGCCCCAAGCAAACCAAATGGAGCTTCATGATAAGACACGGAGTTTCTATATCCTTTCCAGTTTCCATCATGTTTTGTTTTTAAATAAGGAGATCCATTAGATTTAATTAATCTAAAAGGGAAATACATACCTCTGCCTGAGCCATTATAGGGAGATATATGTTGAAAATATTGCCTCATCCTATTGGTCCAGACATCAGCTTGGATATGTGATCCACCAAAATGAATAATATTTATATCATTACCTCCAAATTGCCATTGATGATGTATTTCACCTATGAAATTTTGCCATTTTTTATCATTAAAAACTTCCAGTCTATTCTTTGAAATATCAATAAAAGAATATTGTTGATGTGCATGAGGGTAATGTTGAGCATTTAAACCCCAATTAAAAACAATTAAATACAATAAACCATATGTTCTTTTTATTATCATTTATTGTTTTTATAAAATGTATAAGCATCCATTAAATCTTCAATGAACATGTCTGCTACTTTTCTAGCACCTTTGTTGGTGAAATGAATGTAATCTCTTGCTGCTAATGGTGGGCTTAAGCCCACCCAATCTTGAATTGATCCTGATCCACCCATGTTTAAATAGGTATCCCAAAAACATGAATTTGTTTCAAATGCTGCAGCTTTCATGGCATTTCTAACTTCTTCTATAAAAGGATAACTAACAAAATTGAGTTTATCTTTTTTGGCCATATCTGCTGGACCTATAACAATGACTTGAGCATCGGGGTTTATGCGTTTTAATTTTAAAATTTGGCTTTTGAAGTATTTTCCATATTTCTTACATCGTTCTTCACTCTTCATGTATGGAATTGTATTGCCCCCAAATTCCATCAAAAATAAATCTGGTGCTAAAAGTTTATGCATTTCTCTTAGACTTGTTTTATCTATTCTAGCAAATTCAGTACCCGAAGCTCCTCTCATTGGGATATTATCTACTACAACACCATTATTGCCTTCTAAAGACATTCCATAAATTAATGGAGAACTAATAGCACTAATTTTTAATTCAAAAGATGATGGTGCACGATTAAATTTCAATGATTTTCGCTTGATATTTGATGTAGGTAGAATAGTATCTAATCGAATTATAGAGTCTTCTAACAAAAAAGTAAAAATGCTTGTATCTTCAGAAGTATAGTAAATATCGAATTTTCTGTAATCTCTACAATGTTTATAAGATTTAGTAGGCTTACCCACTTTTATTGAAGCTTCATACACCAATGATGAGTCCTTAACAGTGGGTATTATTTCACAAAAAGAAAATAATGCTCCATATTTTTTGTGTTTAACAGCTGTGTCAATATAAGGTCCAAATCCTGTCCTACGAACCCAATTATCAGAATATTCATTTTTAATACTAATTTTTCGAGTAGCAGGAATAACAGCGTATGCTCCAGCACCAAATCCTCCAAATTCTTTTTGTAATCTTTCCCTTAACCTTCCCGAAATTCTATCTGCTTCAATTTGTGAATCCCCATAATGCATTATCCTAACCTTCTTGTTTTTTGCCTTATCAAGTTTTTTAAAAAATGAAGAAAGTATGGTAATATCATCATTAGGGAATTGAATCTTTTTTTCTGCATTTAAAACAGAATCTAAATACTTTTGCCTCAATAATTCTTGCTCTCTTTTAATGCTGTCTTCAATCATTTTATGCGCTGCTAAAATGGAATCTTTATTAATTTCTTTTTTAATAATTTCTTTTTCGATGATAGTGTCTGTAACATAGAAACGGCTTTTATCAAAAAAGTTGAATTGCAACTCACCTATTTGAATCCCTTGTTTTGGGTAAATGAAAAATAATATTGTAATTACCGAGAATAAAAAGGTAAAATATAATAAAGCGTAGTAGGGTGTTATGGACTTGTTGTTCTTAATGTTATTTTATGATTTTTAGATTTATATTTATTTAAGTAACCTAATTGCTTGACGGAAATTTGATGCTCTTTGGCTAATTCCCAGAAACATTTGGGATCCTCAATCTTTTTTTCTTGTATTTGTTGGTTTTCCGTACTTATTGTTTCAACAATTTGAAGCTTTTGACCTATATAAATTACAGTGGAATTAAGGTTGTTCCAGTTCATAATATCAGCTACAGAAACATGATATTTTTCAGCAATTATTCCAAGAACATCCCCACTTCCCACAGTATGATATACTGTTTTTTTGTGAAATTGATGATTATAGAAAAAATTGCTTAGCAATGAATCTTGAAAAATTGAAATTTCATGCTCATTCTCTACAAGAAATGCTCCAACTTCATTGGTTAATAAAATTGGATAATCTTTAGGAATAACATGATGTAATAAATATGGGTTATCTATTAAAATTTCATAGAAATTAATTTCCTTAAAATCGAAAATTGCATCAAAGTAAAGATCATTGGTTATAGTAAAATGAGATTTATCGAGTTGTTTTTCAACTGTCAGTTTATGAGCTGTTCTTTCAAGAATGGAATCTAACTTCAATAAGTAAAAAACCTTATTTACATTTGAATCAATAGCTTTAATCTGAAAAAGATCATCATACTTTAGTTTTAAATTATGAACATAGTTGGGTGATGTAATAAATGCCAAAGCAGCAGATTCTTTATTCTCATAAAAATTCAAGAGTCTATTGAGTTCTTTTGATGCCGCAATGGTTGATTTTTCAAAATCATACCTTTCATCGATTAAACTATTCATTACCAAACCATTATTAAGTGCTGAAATATAACTTAAACCCCATGTACCTGCTCCACCATATTGAGTCTTGTGATTATGATTGAAATTAGAAATAATCAATGGAAGTTTACTAAAACACAACGGAATATTATTTGACGAAAAGACCGAATCAATAAATTGATTTTTTTCGATGTTATTACATAAAATGGCTTTAATTTTTTTTCTTTCCTTTTTAGAAAAAAATGACTTTCTACTTGACGAATTAATAAACTTAAAATTACATTCTTCATTTTCAATGTAATCTAAGTTTTCAAATTGGTAATTCGGTGCATATTGTGCTTTTATCAACGTACATATGCTGATGAAAAAAAAGAATCCAAATGATTGCCATTTATACACTCTATAAATTTGAATCATATTATTCAATATGATTAATAAAAAGAGAAAAAATTTTTAACACTACCTAATGGAAAATCTCACTAAAAATAATTTTACCGCATTACTGGTTATTTTATTTACTATGCAAATACTTACATTAAATGCTCAAGAGTTAAAAGAATGGCAAGGAAAAATAAGTTTACATGACAGCACATTTAAAGCAGACACCAGCTATTGGAAAAAAGGATCAGTCATTAACCTAGGATTTAATAGAGTTGGATTATACAATTGGGCGGGTGGAGGTCAAAATTCCATGTCTGTACAAGGTTTAATGAATAATTTTTTATTCTTTAAGCATAATAAAATTTCTTGGGTTAATCAACTAACGCTTTCATATGGAATCATTAGAAATGGTTTTGGTGACAGTATTCCTTGGATAAAAAATGATGATCGAATAGAATTAACCTCAAAATTTGGTCGAAAAACTTCTTATAAATGGGATTACTCCATTTTATTTAACTTTAGAACACAGTTTGACGAAGGTTATAATACGCCCAATGACTTTAATACAAATAATTACTTCTCTAAGTTTTTTTCTCCTGCTTTTCCCTTAATAGCATTAGGTTTTGACTATAAAAAAGAACAAGAAATTTCATGCTTCCTATCACCTGCAACACTTAAATCTACAATAGTATTGGATCCTTTTCTTTATGAACAAGGCGTTTTTGGTGTTGAAACAGGAAAAAAAATCAGACTTGAAGCCGGTGGATATCTCAACTTAAACTACAGGAAAAATAACCTTTTGGGATTAACAGATTTAAACTTTAAAACAAATTTGACTTTGTTTAGCAATTATATCGAACAACCAGAAAATATAGATATTACATGGGAAACCTTAATATCATATAAGTTTAAGAAACTATTTAGTATAACCTTTTCTTCATATTTAGTATACGATCATGATACAAAATTATTAAGATACAATAGAGATGGAACTCCTATTTATCTTATAAATAATCAAGGTCAAGCTTATGTTGATGAAAACGGAATTCAAATTCAAAAAAGAGGTGCGATCACACAGTTTAAGGAAGTATTGGCTTTAGGATTAATGTTTTCCTTGTAGAATTATTGAATATATTCAACTCTTAATCCAGTATCGGTCTTAACTACTTTGGTAATATTTTGTTTGCCCAATGATTTAATTCCTTTATCCCATTGCTTATTTGAAAGCCCACATAAATCTTTTAATTCTACTAAATCCATTAATTTACGCTTGGATATGATATCATAAATGATTTGCTCATTTTGAGCTAATTTCAGCTTGTTAGTAGCAATTTTAGTTTCTGGTTTCATTTGAGGGAAAAAGAGCACTTCTTGAATTGAAGGCTGATTACATAAAAACATCACTAATCGATCAATTCCTATGCCCATTCCTGATGTTGGCGGCATACCATATTCTAGAGCTCTTACAAAGTCATGATCTATAAACATGGCCTCATCATCTCCTTTTTCTGCTAATTTGACTTGTTCCTCAAATCGTTGCTTTTGATCAATGGGGTCATTAAGTTCTGAATAGGCATTGGCTAATTCTTTGCCATTGACCATTAATTCAAATCGTTCGGTTAGCTCAGGGTTATCTCTATGTTTTTTACATAAAGGAGACATTTCAACAGGGTAATCAGTAATAAATGTGGGCTGGATATAACTACTTTCACATTTTTCACCAAAAATTTCATCGATTAACTTTCCTTTACCCATGGTTTCGTTAACCTCAACGCCCAATTCTTTACAAACTTCTCTAATTTGACTTTCATTTAAAGATGAAATATCATGTCCCGTATGTTCTTTAATTGCGTCAAGCATTGAAATTCGTTTAAAAGGACGTTTGAAGTTTACTTTATTATCCCCAATACTAACTTCTGTTGTCCCTAAAACTTCCATACAAATGGTCTCCAACATTTCTTCAGTAAAATCCATCATCCATTTGTAATCCTTATACGCCACATAAATTTCCATTTGAGTAAACTCAGGGTTGTGAGTTCTATCCATTCCTTCGTTCCTAAAATCTTTTGCAAATTCAAAAACTCCTTCAAATCCTCCGACAATTAATCGCTTTAAATACAACTCATTGGCTATTCTTAAATACAATGGAATATCTAAGCTATTGTGGTGCGTAATAAATGGTCTTGCTGCTGCTCCTCCAGGAATTGGTTGAAGAATAGGTGTTTCCACTTCCAAATAGCCTTTTGAATTTAAGAAATTTCGCATGCTAGACATAATTTTGGAACGCTTGATAAAGGTGTCTTTTACCTGTTCATTTACTACTAAATCTACATATCTTCTACGGTATCTTAACTCTGGATCATTAAATGCATCATGTATATTCCCATCCTTATCCACTTTAGGCATTGGTAAAGGCTTAAGTGCTTTACTTAATAAATGAAACTTTTGGACCTCGACTGTAATTTCACCAACCATAGTCTTAAACACAACCCCTTCAATACCTAAAAAATCACCTAAGTCTAGCCACTTCTTGAAAACTGTATTGTACTGATCTTTATTTTCATCTGGGCAAATTGTATCGCGATTAAAGTAAACTTGAATTTTACCCTTTGAATCTTGAATAACACCAAAACTTGCTTTTCCTTGTATCTTTCTTCTAAGTAATCTACCAGCAATTATTACTTTTTCACCCTCATTGAAATTTTCTTTAATATCTGATGAAAAATGTGATCGATTAAACTCTTGAGCTGGATATGGATTTATTCCGTAATCAATGAGTTTTTGAAGACTCTCTCTTCTTATGAGTTCCTGTTCTGAAAGCATATAATTAAATAGATTATCTAACTAAAATACTTCCTGATGCTATAGTTGATTTAAGCGGGTTTAGGCATAATACTGGAATCTTTGCTTTGTTGGCTATAATTTCTTGCTGATAAGAACTGCCTAAAATTCCCATTAAAGAATTTTTTTGAAGATTCATAATAGCAATTAAATCCGCCTCTACTTTTGCTGATAGCTTAAAAACTCCTTCAAGTAAATTATCTCCTTCATCCACTATTTGAGTAGTAAATTTTACTTTTTTGCCTTTTAGATATTTAGCTGCCCAAATTCTATTTGCTTTTAATTTATTAGATAAAAATTCATCTGACTCATTGGGTGTAATAAGATGAACTTCAGAATCAAAATAGTGAGCAATATTAGCTACCATTTCGAGCTTTTGTTTGGTTTCATTATTTAAATCAAGTGGCACAACAATACTGTCATAACCTGTATCATTCATCAATTGATCTTGCACAACAATAAAAGGTACGGAAGAGTTTGTAATAACCTTTAAAGCGTAACTGCCTGTAATTTTTTGCCAACCGCTTGCGCCATGAGTTCCCATAAAAATCATAGAAACACCTAGTTCTGACGCAGCATCTCCAATGTCATCAAAGATATTACCAACTCTAACTATAGATCTAACTTCAATGTTTTCATTTATAGATTTAGCCCATTTTTCCTCATCAGCCAATTTAGCAGTTGCATTAGAAATATCATTTTTTTCTTTTACAACATTTAATAAAATAACTTCTGCCTGAATTATAACTCCTAATTTAACAGCATGTTGAATTGCTGAATGAGCTTCGTTAGTGAAATCAGTAGGTACAAGTAGTTTTGTCTTCATCTTTACAAAAATTTATGGGTTACAAATTTAGAATTAAAAATTGTAACTGATCTTGAAATTGAGCTTTATTACGCAGATTTTTCCTGTAAAACCTGTTCAGGTTCATTAAGTTTTTCTTCAGTATTCGATAAATCTTTCAAAACTGCACCCATTTTACAATTTCCTGAGAATATTGCTCCTGGTTCAATGGATAATTTATTGGTAGAAATTTCCCCTTGAAGTTTGGCTGTGCTTTTAAGTGATAATAATTCATCTACTTCAATTATGCCGTTAAGCTTACCTTCAATATCAGCATTTTTACAATAAATATTTCCATCAATTTTTCCAGTTGGACCTAATACTAATCTACCCTTAACATTAATAGTTCCCTTGACATAACCATCAATTCGTATGTTAGAATCTGATTTGATGTCACCTTCAATGTGAGTTCCTTCCACAATGCGGTTTAACCTCTCTGGAGATTGGCTTCCATTTGAATAACCTGCCATAGTATGTTTATCTGATTTAAATACCATAATTTCATGCAAATATATAAAAAACGATTTTTATAGCTTTTTACAGGTAAAATTCTTTAAAGAATTGAGTGTAATTTTCAATGTTTTTTTCCAAATAGAGCTCCTTAAGATTATTAGGAGAAAGCACAAAGTAGGTTTTTTCTCTGTAATTTTTAATTCTACCGTTATTTACCTGAAAAGCCAGGTAGTAATCCATAGCTTTATTCGCATTTGGAAATGACTTTACCAAAATCATTTGGTCAGATGTGTTTAAAAATTTATTAGATGTTTTAAGATTATTAGCTGAAAAGGATGCTGCATTAAAATCAGCTACAGCAATTTTTGCCTTATTTATGTTAAAATCATCTTTTGGTGAGAATAAGATGAAATAATGTACGGTATCTGGACTATATGCAAATTTCCACTTTTGCTTTTCTAATGCATTTTTAGCATTAAATACTTTTAAAGTTTTTAATATTTCATAAGCTTGATCACCTTGAATAGTGCCCATACATTTTTCTACTGTTTTTTTTAGCATCTCTATAAGTAATGTATGGGTTGTATCATCTAACTCTGGAAGCTTAGCAAAGCTGTAAGCCATGAGTAAATTATAAGAACAAAATAATGGATTTAGTGAATCTTTTACTGCCTCAACTGCTCCTTCGTAAGCTAGCTGAAAATTCCCACTGCTATAATGATGGTACAAATTCTTATATTTTAAATTTTCTTCTTGGTATTTCTTATCAGCTGTATCTAAAGTATTTGTTAAAAGTTTTGCGTATTTGCTTCTTGGATATTTAGTCAATAATAATTCTTTCATTTCAGCTTGTTCTCTAGCATTATTCAATTCTTCATGAATTAAGTACAACTCATAAACTGATGCAATGGCCATTTCCAATGGTTGATAATTGGCCACTATTTGTTTAAAATAATAAGTGGCTTTTTTAAGATTCCCAGTTTCATAGTGATGAATTAGTCCCAAATTGAACATAGCTTCTAAAGAGGCTTCCTTCATTTGCTGTAACCTTGAACTGTCTTCACAAGGAAGTCCTGCCATTAGTTCTTCAAATAATTCATTATTCTCCTGATCTATTTCTTCATCTATTTCCTCATCTATTAAAGATGATTTCTTTGACGATCTTCTCCAATTGTCTTCTAATTTTCTTGAGCCCCATTTTGACTCAAAATTTGCTTTTCCTCTGTTTAACATTGTTTCATCCCAAAAAAACATGGTTTGTGTAAATATTCCTAAATTTTTTGGAGTGCCTAGTCTATTGTTTGCGCTTGCTGTTAGTGCAGTAGATTCTTGTAATTCTTTCTGTTGCTCAAGAAAATCAACAACATCAAATAATTTTTTTCTTTTTTCATCAGCACTTAAAGCACAAATATTTATTAGACTATCGTTGTCATTTATAGTCTTGGTGTTTGAATAAATATTTGCTAAAACAGTATATCTCTTTATGGTAGATTGCTTAGCGATGCTGTCATTTTTCCATACTTGCTGGATAGTATCATAATATTGATAGGCCAACATGTAATCCTCATTAGAATAATTCCAGTCTCCCAGCTTTTGTAATGATTTAGTTTTTTGCTTTTTATTTTTTTTACTTACGCTTACAGACGTTTTTAAATAATCTACCGCTAATGGTTCATTGTTTTCAGTAAAAGCGATTTCAGCTAAAGCAAAATATATTTGATCAAAATAATCAATGTTTTTATCATCGTCTAACATTTTCAATAGCTGAGCTTTTATTGCTTTGGCGTCCCCCCCACTAAAAGATAATGCTCTGTTAATTTTGGCTTGAAAAGCCATATCATATTCTGGATTTCGGTTAACAACCCATTGATAATAGGTGGACGCCTTATAATTACCTTCTTTGTGGTATAACTGAGCAAGGATAAATATTAATCGGGTTTTAAAAGCTTTTTTGTATTTTCTATTTAATGCTAATTCTAATGACTCTACCGCTTTATCTTCTTCTCTCGATTTTAAATATAAATCAGCTAAAGTTGGATAGACATGGTCAATTATTTTTTGAGGGATTTTTAATTCTTGATCTTCAAGATATTTAATGCGTTCATCATAGTTTGTTTTAACTTTCCATTTTTCTTTAAACTTTAATTTCTTTTTTGATTTTGGTATATATGATTTGAATTTTGAATTGATTGATGCTAAAAAAGGTTGGGCATCTAATACTTTTTGTTGTTCTTCACTTTTGGTGATTATTTCTAATAAAATTTCTTCCGCATCATCATAAGCTTCCATCTCAATATAAGTCTTTGCCTGCCAAAAAATACTTTCGTAATAACTGTTTTCTATTTCATAATGAGTTTCTACATATTGAAATATTTTTAATGCTTGACCAAATTCTTTTTTATAGAATTTTGTTTGACCGATTGTCATCCAATTATCATCAATCCATTTGCACCACTCCTTGTTTCTTGACCTTCCCTTCTTCGCATGAGGCATTCTATGTTTGTAAATGACCAACTCGCATTTACCTGCAGCAGTATCCATTGGAGAATACCAATTTTTGGATTCACTTACGCTTGGCAAAGGGTAAATCGGTAATAATTCATTATAATCTTCAGTCCTTGAATTTAAAAATGTACTGTAGGTAGTATTTATAATTTCATTAGCATTAAAATAACCATTGTACTTGGCGTGTAAGTTGTGGAAAGTTCTATGAACTACGCTGTTTTTTTCAGTAGTACATGAAAAAAATGTAAAGGCTGCTAAAAAATATAATGCGTTTTTCATGTTTTAAACCTGCAATATTAACAACAAACTAGGCAACTTATTGTGTGTTATAAGAATTATTACCTTTTAAGTTTTTCCATTTTACTAATTAATTTTTTTGATATTTGCTTTAAAAGCTATTCATGGCCAATAAAAACAATAATAATAGTCGATTAAAAACTTGGTTTGGTAAAATCCAAGAAAAAAAGAGAATTATTGTTTTAGATATAGACAATTACGAAGAAAAAAGATCATATACTACCTCAAAATTCAATCTATTTGTACTATCAACTTTCTGTGTTATTGTTTTAGGTTTTTTGGCATTTACTTTAATTTCTTACAGTTCCCTTAAAACACTTATTCCTGGTTATCCAAACCCTACACAGCAACAACAATTAAAAGATAAGAATATTATAATTGATCAAAAACTTAGTGAATTAATTGAAAAAACTGAAAAAGAAAAAGTATATATAAATAACGTATTAGAAATTTTAAATGGAAATATCCCTTTGGATGAAAAAGACACCAATTGGACAAAAATAAAAACTAATGTCTCTCCAACTCAAAATGAAATTTCTCCATCTGAAAAATCTATTCGTGAAAAAGTACAAAATAGAGAAAAGTTTGATATTGATGTTATTCCCGGAGGTGCGTTAAAAAGTGAGGTTCTTCCTCAACTGCTACTTTTCCCTCCAATCAAAGGGGAAATAACCAATAAAATGAATATTTCCAATGGACATTTTGGCGTTGATGTAATAGCACCAAAAAATGAAGCTGTATCATCCATATTAAATGGCACAATTGTTTACCAAAATTGGTCTCCAACTGATGGTCATGTAGTACATATTCAACATAAAAAAAATCTCCTATCCATTTATAAACACAATTCTGAAATTTTAAAGAAAATTGGAGATTTTGTTGAGTCTGGAGAACCTATTGCCATTGTTGGTAATAGTGGTGAACACTCAACGGGCCCACATTTACACTTCGAATTATGGCATAATGGTTATCCTTTAGATCCCGAAAAATTCATCAATTTCAATTAAAGTTTTTTTCTTCGATACATTATACCTAAATTTGCAAACTATTTTATAAAAAGATGGATTTGGAAGAATTTTGTATTCCGTTTTCAAGTTTAAAACATGGATCAAATCCATTTCATTTTAAAATAGACAAAACGTTCTTTGAGTTTTTTAACAATTCTACCAGTTTCAATGGAGATTTAGAAGTTGTTGCAGATGTAAGAAAAGAGACACATTTGCTTGATTTAAGAATCTCAATTAAAGGTTCATGCAATGTTGACTGCGATCGATGTTTAGATCAATTAAACATTGTTATAAATCAAAATTTTAATTCTATAATTAAATTTGATCATGTTGAACACGAAATCATTAAAGATGATGTAGTATACATTCCATATGAGAGTTATGAGTACAATATTGCTTTCTTGCTTTATGAAAATTTCACTTTGAGTTTTCCAAAAAGAAATATTCACAAAGAAAATAGATGTAATCCTAATCAAATTGAAATTATACAACAATACTCTCATAATAACCAAGAGAACAAAGATGAAATTGATCCTAGGTGGAATGCATTAAAAAAACTTAAAGAACAATAATTATTAGAAAAAATTAATATATAGTTATGGCACATCCTAAACGCAAACAGTCAAAAACTAGAAGAGATAAGAGAAGAACTCATTATAAAGCTTCTACTCAACAACTTGCTACTTGCCCAACTACTGGAGAAACTCATTTATATCACAGAGCGCACTGGTCTGAAGGTAAATTATATTACAAAGGGAAAGTGGTGATGGAAAAAGAAACTGCCCTTTAATCTTTAGGTCCCTAAACCAGTGAAAATTGGCCTCGATATTATGGGGGGTGATCACGCTCCTCATTCTAATTTACAGGGCGCTTTATTAGCATCAAAATCACTCCGTGATGGTGAGAAAATTGTATTAATTGGAGATGAAAAAATAGCGCTGCAATTTTTTCAAGACAATAATATTGATTACTCAAATTTTGAATTCATTCATGCTGATCAACACATTGAAATGAATGAACATGCTACCAAAGCTTTAAGACAAAAACCAAATAACAGTATAAGCGTTGGTTTTGAAGCATTGAAAAATGGCGAAATTGATGTTTTCTCAAGCGCAGGGAATTCAGGAGCAATGCTTGTAGGAAGCATGTTCTCTGTTGGTCCTATTAAGGGAGTGATAAGACCTTGTATAACTTCTGTTTTACCAAAAGAAAATGGGTCAGTAGGTCTAATCCTAGATGTTGGTGTAAATGCCGATTGTAAACCTGACGTTCTTTTTCAATTTGCCATTTTAGGCAGTTTATTTGCTGAAAATATTTATGGTATATCCCAGCCAAAAGTGGGATTGTTAAACATAGGTGAGGAAAAAGGTAAAGGAAATTTATTAACTCAAGCTACCTACCAATTATTAGAAGATAATGATGATATAAATTTTGTTGGTAATGTAGAAGGCAGAGATTTATTCAATGATAAAGCGGATGTTATAGTTTGTGATGGCTTTACTGGAAATGTGGTACTCAAACAAGCTGAATCTTTCTTCGCTTTAATAGCTAAACGAAATTTATTAGATGACTATTTTAAACGTTTTAACTACGAAAATTATGGTGGAACACCTGTGCTAGGAGTTAGTGGAAACGTGTTAATTGGCCATGGAATCAGCAATGATAAAGCCATTAAAAATATGATTCTTTTGGGGAAAGATTTAATTCACTCTAATCTTACAAATAAAATTAAAACCGCATTTAAATGAGTAAAATAAACGCTGCAATTACTGCTGTTCACGGTAAAGTTCCAGAGAAAGTACTTTCTAACTTTGATTTGGAAAAAATGGTAGATACCAACGATGAATGGATTACAACTCGTACAGGAATTAAAGAAAGAAGAATAGTAAGTAATGGAGAAACCCTATCTGATTTGGGAGCGGAAGTTGTTAAAGTTATTTGTGAAAAGAGAGGTATATCTCCTTTGGAGATTGATCTAATTATTGTTGGAACTGTTACTTCTGACCACAGATTTCCAAGTTCATCTAATTTAATATGTCATAAAAGTGGGGCAACTAATGCATGGGGTTATGACGTAAGTGCTGCTTGTTCTGGATTTTTATATTCTCTAGTTACTGGGCAACAATTTGTAGAGTCTGGTAAATACAAAAAAGTTATTGTTATTGGAGGTGATATCATGTCTTCCATTATAAATTATGAAGACAGGAACACTTGTATCATTTTTGGCGATGGCTGTGGAGGTGTTCTACTTGAAGCTAATGAAGAAGGCAATGGAATTATTGACTCTGTATTAAAAGCCGATGGTTCTGGAAAAGAATATTTAAATCAAAAGCTAGGAGGATCTGCATATCCAATAACTAAAGAAAATGTTGGTCATCCTGATATGTATGTTTACCAAGAAGGTCGTTCAGTTTTTAAATTTGCTGTTACTAGTATGGCTGATGTTTCTGCTGAAATTATGGAAAGAAACAATTTAACTGGTGAAGACGTAGATTGGTTGGTTCCACATCAAGCTAATCTTAGAATAATTGATGCAACTGCTAATAGAATGGGACTAACCAAAGATAAAGTTATGATCAATATTGAGAAATTTGGCAATACTACGGCAGCTACAATTCCTCTATGCTTATGGGAATGGGAGAATCAACTAAAGAAAGGAGATCAAATAGTTTTAGCCGCATTTGGCGGGGGGTTCACTTGGGGTAGTATTTTCCTGAGATGGGCATATTGATTTTTTAATCTAAACACAACTTAAACTTTAAGAAATAGAATAATTACTATTTTAGCTAAACTTTTTATCTAACATCACTACATTATGAATATTAACGAAATACAGGACTTAATTAAATTCGTAGCAAAAGCGGGAGTTAATGAAGTTGAAATTGAGAAAAAAGATTTCAAAATTGTCATCAAGTCTGACTACATGGCCAAAAAGAAAACCAATTTCAAAGAAGAGCCCACTATTGTACAGCAACAAATTCCGGTTGGAAATATTGCTGCTCAACCTGTTGCAGCAGCACCTGCTCCTGTACAAGAAGCAGCACCAGCAGCACCTGTGGAAAAAGAAGAAGACAATAGCAATTTAATTACAGTGAAAGCTCAAATGATTGGAACGTTCTATCGCTCTCCTGGACCAGATAAAGATCCTTTTGTAGAAGTTGGTTCTACAATTAAAGCTGGAGATAAGCTATGCATCATTGAGGCCATGAAACTTTTTAACGAAATTGAATCCGAGGTTAGTGGTAAAATTGTAAAAGTTTTAGCAGAAGATCAATCTCCAATAGAATTTGATCAACCTCTTTTCTTGGTTGATCCATCCTAAAACAACTTAAAATGTTTAAGAAAGTACTAGTTGCAAATAGAGGTGAAATTGCGCTTAGAGTAATTAGAACCTGTAAAGAAATGGGTATAAAAACTGTGGCTGTTTATTCTACTGCAGATAAAGACAGTTTGCATGTTAAATTTGCTGATGAAGCTGTTTGTATAGGCCCCCCTCAAAGTGCACAATCCTATTTGAAAATACCAAATATTATTGCTGCCGCAGAAATTACCAATGCAGATGCCATCCATCCAGGCTATGGCTTTCTCTCAGAAAATGCTAATTTCTCTAGAATATGTAGTGAGCATAAAATTAAATTTATTGGTGCACTTCCAGAACAAATTGATGCTATGGGAGACAAAGCTTCAGCTAAAGAAACCATGAGAAAGGCTAGGGTGCCAACAATACCTGGTTCAGATGGTTTATTAAAAGATTTTGCTCAAGCTAAATCAATAGCCAATAAAATTCAATATCCAATCATGTTAAAAGCTACTGCTGGTGGTGGTGGAAAAGGAATGAGACTTTGTTGGAATGATGTAGAACT
>CEQI01004568.1_pt1 | contig 30146 bp, 25 predicted proteins | sample 531011 | NCBI WGS metagenome assembly CEQI01 (sample SAMEA2621204, study PRJEB7988) | marine metagenome | biome: marine biome (ENVO:00000447); feature: surface water layer (ENVO:00002042); material: "saline water (ENVO:00002010), including plankton (ENVO:xxxxxxxx)" | depth 5 m
TGCGCTAAGGCTTGCCTGAAATAAAAGCGGTAGTTTACACGAGTGACAGACATTACCGCTACCCTATATAGCTGATAATGGCGAAAATTTGGTGGGAAACAGCATGGTAAGCGAAAAGTTATAATAATAAATACACAAAAAATTGGATTTATCTTGTTACATTAAGTTGCTCTCACTAAACTTTAAGTGACTTATCTTGCACAGTGCTTTTCACAGTTAGTCTTCAGTTGCCAAAAAGCTTGGCTGTTCTCAAATTGCAAAACAAAGGAATTTCATATGAAAATCCCTTCATTATATATTGCGGCACTCTATCTATTAGCAATAGTTTTAGTCAGCTCCTCGCTAAGCTCTTGTCTATCTACTTTAACGTCTACAGCCCAAAAAACGCAGCTGGGGGACGAGCTATTAGCAACTTCATCCGAACTAATAAACGGGAAAGACACTGTGCTACATAGTTATGTAGCTAGTTTTTTAAAAGAGCATACTCAAAATGAGTTCTCCGACGCTCACGTATCCAATATCGTTGAAATGCTTCGAACAGGCACTTTAGCTTCTGCTTCTAACGGCAACCTCAACTTTATACCAACATGGAAGCAAGATGATAAAGAAGAGATAAAGACTAAAATAGAAACTTTATTGGTATTGTTTCCTAAAAGTGCGAAATCTTTAAGCCAAAAGGCTAGTCAGCAGGAGTTACTGAGTAGCCAAGAATTTGTAGAGCTAATTGTAAAAGCTAATTTGGATCCTACTTTGGTTATGGGAGTACCGGCTTCAAGTGGTGAACCTAATATTTTGCGTATAGGTTGGGGAGGAAGCGGGCTCTTTAGTAGTGTTCTCGAATTCGAAGGTGAAATTTATGCATCTTCTGATGTTACTGGCGTTTGGAAGTTTAATGGTTCTGGGTGGGACCCTCTTGTTAAGGGACTGACTAATTATAATATTACTGGTTTGTTGGTCCATCACAACTCCCTGTTAGCCGCTACCAAGAATCAACTTTTAGAACTTAGGGCCGACAACACGTGGTCACCTATAGGGCTAGAACTTAAAACTTATCGAAACACAACACTTCAGCTTTATTCAACGTCATCTAGCGGGGTGACTTGCTTCGCAGCTATACAGCCGTCTTTGGGTTGTATAGATAAAGACGGAAATATAAGTAAAACACCGTTATCTATCAGCAAGCTAAAAGGCGTTTACTTTGATAAAAGTGACGATTATCTTTTTGGCTTTAATGGCAAGAAGCTTTATAGAATTAACAAAAGTGACGGTAGTCAAACTTTAGAATACACATTTCCTACAAATATATTGAGAATTGAAAAGTTAGATGAGTCATTAGGAGCACTTGTATTTACTCAAAAAGGAATTTTCGAGCTAGATTCGTTTGCTTCGATTACCGTTGATTTAAAAAATAAGTCTATTCTCAATGTGTTAAAGGATACTACATTAGAAGGTAACCACCTAATTGCTCTTGGAAGTACTTGGAATGCCGGGCTATATAAATTGACTTCAACTCCTGAAGGTTTAACAGTTGGAGACAAAGTGCCTATTAGCTTCGATAAATCTCTGCCATTTAGACAATGGAGAAAGGTAATGACTAAGCCTTTAGGTATGCCTCGCTCTGTATCAGGAAAGATATGGTTTAGCGACTACCGAGGTATATACGGTTACGATGTACGTACAAATAAGATTTACGAAAAATCTAGAGACGCTAGCAACTTTGTTGGAACCGACATACATATTGACACAGATAAGTTATACATTACTAGTATGGATAATGGCTTAGTCTCAATGCCATTAGAAACTCCAAATAAGTTTACACAAATTTTCCCAAGAAGAAGTAGTGATTGGCTTCTCGCAGGGCACACTTGGTCTGTTGATAGCAATGAACAAGGCGTATTTGCAACGCTTTCGCCATGGAACTTAGCACAAGATTACCTACTGACAGCCGATAAAGAAGACAACTTCCTTAACGTTCAAAAAATAGACGACGCTACTAATAGAAGTAATGCAGAAGCATTCTGGAGTCAAAGCTACTCAAGAAAGCTTGTAGTTGATGAAGAAATCCTCGTATACAAAGATGGCTCTATTGGTGGTTTATTTAAGTTAAAATTTACCCCTAGAGAGAATAATAACGATATACAGGAAACAACGTCCGAAAAGATATTCTCTACTTCGAACAACCGTGTTTATCGGGCTCTTCTTAAAACAGATAAATATATAGTGTCTTATCATATAGACGATGAACAGAAGCTGTATTTCAACGATATTGAAACAAAGGCATTAGTCAAAACTGTTAATGCGCCAGCAGGCCTTTGGGCGTTTAATATGGCATATATAGACAATGAAATTTACTTAATAGGTGCAATAGGTAACGCCGTTGTGTACAAATATATTGAAAGCGGAAGTGACTTCGTTGAAATATTAAACGAACCTTCATCCTCTGCTTTCTTAAGTTTCAACAAAGCACCTAATGGGCTACTTACAATAGCAGGCGCAGTTAGCTGGGGCGGAAGTTCGAGTGGAAAGGTACTAGTGAACAAACGACACTCAGATAATTGGGTTGACATGACCTGCCTTCTTGGCAACGAAAGTGGCGTAGTTGATACAGAGTTTTCAAGCGACGGACGTTTTATTTACTTACTTCAAAAAGTAGGGTCTATTACTCGAATAGAAACAACGTTCCTATACTCTTTTGAAGGTTGCTAAGAACTCAAACTCATTTAAATATTATTTGAATTAAATCCACTCTTTAGCGAAATTTTAGTTTAGAAAAAGTTTATGAGTTTTCTACGATGCAGGCATCAATAAATCATAATTAATCAGTTTAGTGTTGAGAAAATTTCACTGAGCCTTCAAAAATTGTTGTGAAGGCTCAGTTAGGTTTAGTATATTAACTCAACGATAGAGATTGATTATTAACTACTGAGATCAAGGAAGAGTAAATTGCATAAAAGACATTTCATCCTCACTAGCGGTCGTTGCGGTAGCAATTATCTCGCAAACACTCTTAATTTGAACGCTAAAGTAGTTAACTACGGTGAAGTATTAGGACACTGGACACTTTTGAATAAATTTCATAAACCTTTGTTCAATTTGGGTGGTTTAAGCAAAGAACGGTACTTAGATATGTTATATAGGCAAAGTACCTATTTTTACTTAGCACAATGCTATAGTGCTTACTCGCATTTGAGGAAGAAGCAACCTGTCAATTGGAAGAGTAGATACGACACGCAAACTATAGGAATTAAAGACTTTTTCGTAAATGTAAAGCAAGATAACCTTTACAACTATTTCATTGATTCAAAAGAAATCAGTATAATACACCTAAAAAGAAGTAATATTTTGAAGCGCTTAATCTCTGCGATGTTGATGCATCAGGCTGGTGTAGTCTCAACAACAGAGAATAGTACAGAGAACAAAAGCTTTGAAATAGATATTGAGCAACTTCTAGCTAAGTTGAAAAGGGACTATGAGCTGAATGAGGAAGAAAATGCTTTCGCTGCAAAGTTATCTAAAAAGCAACCGTTTTACCAACTCTATTATGAAGATTACTTCTCGAGTCCAGAGAGCACATCAAAACATAATTCGCAAATTTTTGATTTCCTTGGCGTTGAAACTACTCAAGTTAAGAGCAAGCATCGAAAAGTTCTTTCTCAAAATCTTGCAGATATTATTACAAACTACGATGATATGGAAAGAGCACTTAAGGCTACAAAATTTGAGCAGTACCTTTATTAAAAATTTGCATGATGCTTCAATCGTTATACGACTGAACATTCAACATTGATTATTTTTTACGTAAAGGTATATCTCTACAACTTTTGTAAAACGTGTTAACCATTATAATTTCCACATCTATGAGATGGTAGCTTTAAGCGAACCATTTGCCTCAGAATGAGACAAACTTCTATTTCAACTTGCTCTTAAACAGAAGCTCTAATATGAAAAGCATCGCTATTAAAATAAATCCAGCTGAAACTGAGTCCCAAGCCATCACTTTAATCGAAAAAGAAATACGGAAAGCTAAGGTAAGTGTGATTTCTTTCATTAATGCACACGCTTACACCATGGCAAATAGTGATAACAATTTTAAAAACTGCTTGCTAGATGCTGACCTTTTGTTCAGAGATGGTATTGGCGCAAAAATACTATTAAAAAAATACGGCAAGCCCGTTGGCTATAACGCTAACGGTACCGATTTAATACCGTTAATTTTAGACCGTTTCAAAGGGAAGTCGGTATGTTTTATCGGAACAGAGTCTCCTTACATAGAGCAAGCTGCATCAATCTACAAATCAAACGGTCACAATGTTAAAGCTTTTATAGATGGCTTTCAAAGTAACGAAAAGATGTTTGAATTTGTAGAGGCATTTCAACCCGAAATATTAATACTGGGCATGGGTATGCCGAAGCAAGAGTACTTTTCAGCTTTACTACAGCGCAACTATGAAAAGCCATTGGTTGTAGTGAACGGCGGCGCCATATTTGACTTCATCGCAAATCGTTTTACGCGCGCCCCCTCTATTTTTAGAAAACTTAATTTGGAATGGCTTTATCGTTTAATGAATGAGCCAATTAGACTATTTAATAGATATGCTATAGGTATACCGAAGTTTTTCTGGATATTACGAAAAAACATGAAACAAGAAAGATTAGGTTGATTTCAACCTAATCATTCATTGTCCCGCTTCGTTCTCACCCAGTTTTTTTCACGATTTGAAATAAAAGTGCGATAAACACTAAATTTGCTTAGAACAAAAGGAATCATGCCTTTTAGTTGTGCTGGTGGTAATATTTTTTCCCCATATTTAAACCATGCACAAACAATTGCTAAAGCAAAAACAGAGATACACAGCCCTATGACTGCAGACCAATAAAAGCCGTCGAAAATTGCAGCGATAAACGAGACAACTAGTGTAAGAATTGTGAATATTATCCACATAATAGTTGGGGGAATTGCTGCATCTAATGCCTGAAAAAACAACCTGAAGTTTAGCTGTTTCAAGCCTTGCAGCATCATACTTGGCATTTTCTTTACAACAGATAGATGGCCATGCTCCCAACGCTTTCGTTGGTTTTCGAGCCCTTCATTGTTCTCAGGAAATTCACTCGTCACTAAAGCACGGGGAACAAACATCACTTCTTCCCCCCCTTGAACTATGTGCAAACCGAGTTCAAGGTCTTCAACAATACTGGAAGATGCTAAAGAGTATTTATTTAAGACTGACTTTGGAAAAGCCATACCAGAACCTTGAAGGTGGCAGCTGATTCCTAGCCTTTTTTGGCCTAATGGTCTCACCCAATTCTTTATCAGCCAGGTAAACTCACTGATATTAAGCTTTATGTTGTCTTTATTCGGCGATCTCATTAAATAAAGGGCCTGCGCTACGCAATTTTTCGTTTGTGACGCATTTAGTAAAGTATGTAAACTCCCTTCACCAAACAAGCAATCAGCATCCATTACAACAACAGTAGCAAACTCAACATCATTTTCGGTTAAGTAATCGACCCCGTATTGCAATGCATGTCCCTTACCTACTAATTCTAAATTAGTACGTTCGATGCAGATAGCTCCAGCATCTCGACTAACAGCAGCCGTATTGTCTGAACAATTATCTGCGACAACCAATATCAAGTCGCCTTCTTTAACCTCTTTTCTTGCAGACATTATTGTCTTTGCAATACCTAACTCCTCATTATGAGCCGGAATTAGGACCACGCATGGCAGAGTATGGTTATTGTTGTTTGCTTCAACCGAGTTACTGTTTCGAAGACCTAAAAATAGCTGTAAAGAAAGAAAGGCTGATACAAAAGCCACGATAAAGAAAACAATATCTAGTAGAATCATTTACTCTTTTGCTCCAACCAGCACAGCTAACTTTTCAGCTTCTGTCGTTATATTATGTTCTTTCTTAACCGCTTCGAAAGCTCTTTTTCGAACCGCATCTAACTCACTTTGACTCAATTTGGTAAACGCTACTAATGCGTCTTCGAGTGAATTAATGGAACCAGGAAATACCAAAAAGCCTGTAACCTTATCTACTACAAGCTCTGGTATACCTGCAATTGCCGTACTAATGACGGGAACTCCTGTTGCCATAGCCTCCATAATAGCCACAGGTAAACCTTCGGCAAAACTAGGTAGCAGCATTGCGTCACTTTTACTAAGTAACTCTTTAATTTCGATGCTATCAACCCACCCCGTTATAGTTACATTACCTTGCAGATTGTGCTGCTTAATGAAAGACTCTATTTCTACTCGCATTTCGCCATCACCAGCTAAAGTAAGGTGTGCCTTAAAGCCAGCGTTAATAAAGCGAGAAAACGCCTCTAATAATAGTAATTGCCCTTTTTGCTCGCATAAACGACCAATGCATAAAAAACGGTATTCATCCCCTTCTCTTTTCGAGTTTAGAGCTTGCTCATTAAAAAAGTTTTCTTCAAGACCACAGTGGACAATGCCCACTTTTTGCCAGTCTTTATAATCAGCCCAGCGAAAAAGCTGCGATTTACAATAATTAGTTATCGCTATTACTCTGCTCGCGTATTTTATTTTTTGGTTTAGGTTAAGTGTTAAAGGTTTGTCAAACTCTTCAGGTCCATGAACGGTAAAGCTATAAGGTACGCCACTAATAATGCTTGTGTACATGGCTACTTCCGCCGGATTAGTACCAAAGTGCGCGTGTATGTGATCTACGTCACTTTCTTTGCAGACTTTCGCAACGTTGCAGCTTTCCACCAAATAAATTAGATGAATTAGCAAGCTCTGCTTCGATGCAGAATGCATTTTGAACAACACCTTTAAAGCTTTAAGAAAGCTCTTTGGGTTTTCTCTAATTGCACTAAAAACGTGCTTTAATAATTCCAGTTTGGGCTGTTTTAGCACGTAGTGCGTTTTTTCATACTCTGTGAAATCAACTTTGCTCATGTCGTTCGGATCATCAGAACGCATAGCAACCCTTAAAACTTCTATACCATTCTCTTCATGCGACATTATTTCTCGTCTAATGAAGGTATGGCTTACTTTAGGGTACTGATTAATAAGATAAAGAATCTTCATTTAAGTAAAGTCCTTTTAACGACTTGAGCGACCTTTCTAAAATGACCACCCATAAATATTTTAAAAAGTTCGGAAATCCTGATATCGATCTGAGGGTAACCACTATACATAGTCGCTAACAAATGCGACTCTTCAGAGCGAGTTAATGGCTGAAGCTTGTTCATCAATCGATTGAATGCAAAACGAATCTTTTCAGCAGGTTTGCCGGTTATTCTCTCGCCTGCGTGGTTCTGGATTTGAATATAGGAACGAGTGTTTATATTCAAGATATCTCCGTATTGATTCGATAACCGCAACCAAGTATCCCAATCTTGTAGTGCTGGCATCTGTTCATCGAAGCCACCTACCGCTTTCAAATAAGAAGTTTTAGTGAACACTTGATTACCAACTACATTACCTTTTCTCAACTTTTGGTAAGTAGCTACTTTGGTATCATAACACGCTACTGGACCACTTTTTCTATGCTCTACCACACTATCAAACAACGCAGAAAACACTTTTTTATTTACTGTATATTCTTGCCATTTTTTAATAAATGTTTCTATACGCCATGGTTCAAAGTAATCGTCGTCATCTAATCCAGATATGAACTCCCCTTTAGCCATTGAAATTGCTTTATTCCGACCGTAACACGCTCCTTTTGATTTGCCGGTTGTATTGAGGATTGCGGTTAATATACCTTGGTCATGCAGTTCCTTTAGGTATTCTTGACTGCCGTCCGTTGAGCCATCGTCAGCTACGATAAGTTCGATTGGCGAATGGGTTTGATTCAAAACTGAACTAATCGCCCGCTCTAAAAGCTTTCTGCGATTATAGGTGGTGATATAAACAGTAACTAACAATCTAAATCCTTTTTAAAACAGTCTAACTAATAAATGCTTTATTGGAACAATGGTAACAGAAAAGCGTAATTGAATTACAAATTACTAGAGTAGTAATTTTAAGAAATCATCTACTGAGAACCGTAGCGTTGAACTACCCTTTCGCTTTTACTCTGCGCCTTTGAATTTATAAAGCAATAATTAAACCATCAAGCATCCGATAGGGATGAAAGTACGCTTGAGAGCAGTTTGATTTAATAATCATTTAGAGCCTATGCAATGTGTAGGCATAAAAAAAAGCCGCTATACTAGCGGCTCTAATTTTTCTTCGAGAATAAAGAAGTGTTATTTACGATTTCTCTTTGAAGCAAACATCAACGTTAATGACATTAGCATAAGTGTCAGAACGCCAGGGCCATTTACTGAAGCTACAAAATTAGAATCAGACGTCGCGATGCTATAAGATGACTGTGCATTTTCAACACCTTCGTCTTTGTCATTGATGAACACAAGCTGACTGAATGTTCCTGTTAGAAACTTTCCGACTTCAACAGTAAAAGTCTCTATCGTGTTAGGCACCGAGTAAGTGTTATAGTCTTGAACTCCGAAAGTCTGCGTACCAGCAAACTGGAAGTAACGATTTTCGCCATTTTTGTAATCATCTACGCTATCAAAAATAATGTCATTGTCAAAACCAAAGCCGTGCAACTCACCTAGTTGACTAGAAGAAAACGTAACCTGAAGAATAGTATCTGCAGTTATGTTGTATACACCTTCAAATGCGACCCAATTATTACCGAACATTGATAATGTTTTGCCACCATTTACGGCACTAACAGTACCAGTTTCAAACTGATTACTATAATTTGCGAAAGCATCGCTAAAATCTAATTCTATAACCGCAGCGTTTGCTGTAAGCGATAGAACGCTAAATATTGCTAAAACAAGCTTTTTCATTACTACAACCTCTACTAAACAAGCTAAAACTAGTTACCCTTCTAATATATACAAATATTATGCCAACAATATATTCTCTATATTTCAATTGGTTACGATATGAAAAAAGTAGACTGTTAATATTTCTGACATTAATAAACTTATTCTTTAACTAGTTCGGCGTAAGTGTTCGCAAATCTAAGTACATCTTTATCAAATGAGGTTTTAACAGGGTCCTTTCCTACATAGGAACCAGTAACACTATGGGTTTCGAAACCGTAAGTCTGAGCAAACTGCGTTGTTTTGTTGTTGTAAGCATAAATGATTTGCTTCTTTTCAAACAAAGCTGCCAAAACCATAGCATGAAATCTTGTAGATACTATAACATCAGCTTTAGCAATGGCTTTAACAATGTCTTCTCCCACATTCTTTATAATGTTAACGCTTCCTTTTGTTTGCTTTATTAAAGATGCTATTTTATCTATCGGCGCTAAGTCGACTCGGTCTTCGAAGCTTAACAGGTTAACTGATTTACCCTGATCAATATATGACTGTGCTAATTGGGCGATTTCCCTAGCATAACTTTCTGCATCTATCAGGTTATTGTTGTCTTTACCGACCGAGGTTACAGAGATAGCAACAGAAGAGTCGCTTTCTTCCATATAGCGCTCTTTATCGAACCCCATGACAATGTCTGGCATTAGTTTTAAGTAACGAGTTTTTACCTTTTCTAGCATGTCAAATGAGACATTATCTCTTACAAACCACTTATCAACCACGCTGCCAAGAGCGGATAATAAATTCAGGTATTCCTTTTCATCGTCATACGGCCCAAGATTAGCACCTATTATAAAATTTCTTCCGCCTGTAATTTTGTTCCATTTAAACCATTCAATTTTTTGTCTAATAGCATCCTTTTGCTGCGGTGAAGCTCCCATCAAAACGCTACCGCCGATTACAGCAAAGTCGGCTTTAAGTTTCCACCTTAGCTTCATTAGACGCCCTGGTTTGATAAAATATATTTCCTTATTGACAAAATTAGGCACCTCTCCATGCCCTATGAAAAAATATCTCTTGTAATCCGTTTTATTGATAATCTCGGCAAACATCAGATCGTCGCCTAGGTTTTTGCAATTATATCCGTATATTATTAGGTCATTTTTCATCTAAATTTTTCCGAGTTGACATGTTTCATGTTAATGATGGTCACGTGCGTAACAAAGCATTTACGTAAGAAAGTATTTGTCACAAATGCATAGCTTATATTCATCAATACAGCTATGAGCGCTTAATTAAGCCAAACGACGCAGTACGAATCACTTTTCTTATAAATGCTTTCAAAAAGACCTTGAAACCACGAGATGTTTTTATTTTAGGAATTGCTTTAAAGTACTGTTTAAGGCCTTTCTTAGCGGATGCTTCATACACTTGGTTACAAAAACGAACCAAATAAATATCGTGTGATAGCATCATTTCGTACTCTACATCACGTCGATAATTGAAGCGTGTGAATGAGGAGGAGAGATCAATATTACTTTTAAGCGCGATATAATGACTCCAAAAATGAAGTTTCAAATCACCTGATAAGTTGGCACCATGACTTCGTTTTACTGCCAAAGGGTCAGTAATGACGTACACACATCCGTGCTGTGAATACCTCAATATAAAATCAAAGTCCTCTGAGTGGTTAAGTCTGTTATTGAAACCACCAATTTTCACAGCTAACTCTCGATTAAATATTACAGTGGATGCTGTACCCACAAAGTTTCGTCTGATAAACGCCAGCTGAAAATCTTCTTTTGAGAAATTTGTTTGGGTGCACACATTGTAGTCTTTATACCCTGCTAACGCTCTACATGTGTCATTTTCATCGTCTAAATAATAGTCTGTGAAAATAAATGCTTCATGATTTTTAAGTTCATCGTATAGGGCCAATTGCTTTTCTATTTTAGTAGGCTTCCAAATGTCATCTACATCTAAAAAAGCCACAAGATCTCCTGAGCTTTTAAGAAGCCCCAAGTTCCTCGCAACAGAAACTCCAGAATTTTGCTGTCTAAAAACTCTTATAGGAACTGTCGATGATTTGCTTATTGAAAAGGCGATATCAAAGCTTTTGTCTTTCGAACCATCATCAATAATTATTATCTCACTAACTTGGTGCGTCTGCTGAAGTATCGATTCAATCGCATCTCGAAGAAAACTTTCACCATTATAAACTGGGATTATGGCACTAACAGAGACGCTCATTTATATTCCACTCCTTAAAAAAAACACTATTTTCATACTCAATTTAAAGCTCCATAACCCACTTTGTCTAAGTTCAATTTTGTTGTTTATTAATTTTTGACTTTAAGTAAAGAGCTGCTGCTATTGCGACAACAGCTTGCGAGAATGCGAAAGAAATTACTGTAAAGTTCTCATTTGTAAAACCTAGATTAGTTGCCCCAACGTACAGGATGCCTAGTACAACTGTTAAAATAAGCATTGGAACCAATAAGTTAACACAGTAGGTCAATAAGCTTACTTTCAAGACTCTACTGATAATTATGGGTTGAAGTATTCCCCTTGATAGACCCAAACTTATAGCCATTGAATAAGCTGCGCCCATGATCCCAAAAAGACTTACAAAAGGGTAAATGATAGAAAGCAGTGTTACTATCTCTAAAATGCATAAAAGCATAATTGTTTTATTTTTATCTTTAGATATCAAAAATGATGTACAAGGGCCCTGAATCGTTGCAATACAAAAACCGACAGCTATCAGGTTAACAACTTCTGGTGTGAATTGAGGAACGTCGCCCAACCACAATGTTAAAAACCAGTCACCAATGAAAACGATATTTAAAAAGATCAGGGCTGACAAGATTGTTGCGCAATTAATGCTTATTAAAAACTTTTTATTAACAGAATCATTGTCGCCGATAGCGATACTGCTGAAATATGGTGTCAATATATAATTTAAAGAGACCGATATTTGCACGTAAATTTCCATCAACCGACCAGCTATTCTCAGTGGAACTATTGCTATTACACCTAAGATAAAACCACAGACGATAACCAATGCATTTTGTCGAACGTAATCGTTAACGCTAAGAAAAAAAAGTTTGTAACCTCTCTCAGCAACATAATTAAATGATGATATTGAGCATGTACTGAGATCTAGATCTTCAAAAAACCCTGATTTTACGGATATCAAAAAGAGTAGCAGTAGCTCTAATAGCGAAGTCAATGCAAAAATATATGCGACGATAACGACTGAAGAATTGAATTGTAAAAAGCCAATTATTAATACACTTCGAAGGACGTTAATAAAAAGGCGTACGCTATTTAATCGGCCAACCTTAAAACTTCCAGTAAGGTAAGCATGAAATGCACCGGTTAGATAGAGAAAAAGAAAATTACAGCCCATGAGGAATAAAACTAGAGTAAACGCTTCTGTCCCCTGAAATTGAAGAGTTTCTTGACCACCTATTAACGCAACTGCAATAAGTACAGCGAGAAAAGCTGCAAAAATGAGGGCCATAGCAACGATAGCTGTCGAGAAGTAAGAGACATTTTTGCTATCGCCCTTTTTCAAAATAGGTACGAGTTTAGAGATTATAGAGCCGAGTCCAAACTCGAAAAGTTTAACATGAGCCAAAATAGCAAATAGAAGAGACCATGTTCCAAAATCAGCTTCGCCAAAATGCAATAACATTTCGCGAAATACCACCAGGCCAAGAAGAATTTGCGCCAAAATATTCACTATATTATATAATGCGCCTGTTACTAGAATCTTTAACATTTATACCTGCTTTTATATATCTGTGCTCTTGCGTCTAATTAAGATTTTTATAGCTCGGTTTAATCTTCGTAGCGCATAAACAACGCCTTGTGGAAATGCCAAATTAACTCCCTTGATTTTTTATAGAGGAATTCACTACTTCGCCTGCTATTTAAAACTATTCAACTTCTAATGTACTAAGAAACTTTTCCTTTTATTAAGACCTGTAAAAATGCTGGAAAATAACTAATCAACGGCAATGTGATTGCAATCAGTAAAAACCAGAGAACCGGGATAAAGAAAAAGAAAGCTAAGTACTGCGGCGTTATCTCGTTACCAAAAACTAAGACCCATCCCCCCCACAACATCATGAACACAAGTTCATGCGTTAAATAAACAAGGAAAGTAGATGGAGCGAGCCATAGTAGCCATTTGAATTTTCTGAATTTCGTCAGTACGTACGATAAATCAATTAAAACCAAACTAAGCGTCAGCCGTTTAAATTCATTGTAGAGATAAAACTGAGATGCATTGGAGAATTCAATTAAAAATACAACTATAAGACCTAAGACATACAGCAAACGCAAAAAAATAGAAATTTTCAAGTGCCCAATGCTGTAAGCGACTGTTAACCCTGTTATAAAAGCCACTAATATAGTTCCTCTAAAAACCAGTGGCTGAAATGAAATGGTTAGGTGTACTATGACCGCTGCTACTAATACTAGCCAAGAAAAGCGTTTTATTAACGCAGCTAGCGGGAAAGAAAGTAACACACAGACAAAAAGATCTCTTAGAAAAGCAAGAGAGCCGGCCGCGGGTTTGTTATTCAATGAAAATATACCATTTACGACCACTTCAAAGTGAGAGGACTCTATCACTAGGTTTGAAGCAGGAAGAGGCTTGCCTAAAGTATATAAAATTATAAGTGCAAAAATGATAGTGACGGAGTTCCAAAATGCCATTGGTACAACTATGCTTTTGCACCTACTTACAACTACATTCAGCCAATCTCTTTTGATTATTGTAAAATAAATAAGAAAACCGCTTATACAACTGAGAGCAGTAACACTACTTCTACCAAAAATATCGTAGTAAAAAATTTTAATTGGTTCGAAAAAGCTTGGTATATGAGCATGCTCAAGCCACGGTGGAATATGGACTACGATCATGAAATAAATACACAAGATTCTGCAATACTGAATTTGTATTGAGGTTTCATTACTTAACATCGTTTTCTCTAACTGAATTAAATAACAGTGCTAACTTCAATAATATCACTAACACTTATCGTAATCTTTGATAATGGCAAGCCACTATATTATTAATTTTTTGAAGCTCTTTTAATAATTAGCTTTTACGCCAAATTGTTAAAACTTTCTAATTTGCTTTTAATTGGAGGAGAAGCCATCTTTATTTTGGGTTATAAGCGCAGATAGATAATATGCGTAGCTATATTCGTTAGCCGAAGTAGAATCCTGCTTTACCCTCCAATTAAGTTTAAAAATTTTAGTTTCTAAAGTTATTTTCCCAAACTCAAGTGGATCAAATTTTTTGTCAAAATTGTTCTGTAAAAAGTAAACATCAGGGTTATTTTGGGCTATAGAGTCTACATCGACTGATACTCTAGGAATATTTTCATAGGCAATATCAACTAAATAGTCCGTTAAAAAATAGTCGACTAATCTATCATATTTACTGTAGTAGCGTTTGAACGCATCTGACAAGAACATGAACAAAGGATGTGCTTTTTCAGATCCAATACAAGAGATTGACCACCTACCATTGGACACAAAGCGAGTCTGTGTCCCGTGTTTTAAGGTAAAGAAGCGTGAGTTCAACTCGTTTTCTAAGTCAGAAGTGATAAACATAGTAGCGTCTAACCATAAACCTCCGTAGGTTTTAAGCAGTTCGACTCGCAATACATCAGAAAACTGCTGTATTGGTATAATACCTTCCTTAAATTTCTTTTCGATTACGGGGTGAATTTTTACGAAGTCTCTGTAGTTATTTTTATCCACAAAAATAACTTTTCCTTGACGACAATTCATTTCAATTGATTTGAAACAGTGTAAACAAACGTCAGGTAGTTTATCTTTTCCGTCCCACCAAAAGTACCAGATAGTCGGACGATCAACAATTCCATTTTGCTGCAAATTATTGTAGTTATCAAAATCGATATCTAATGAAGAAACCAGTTTATTTTTAATCGCTGTGTGCTTCTTAATTTCTAATACCGATTGTGCATTAGAATTTCTGCTCACTCTATTACTTATAAATTGCCAGAAAAACACAGGGAGCCCAAAATGCTGTATTCTCCTTAAGATATTCCTAATCACTTTTCATTATCCGTTTCACAAATACACAAGACAAACTCGTTTAATTCTAACAGTTGTCATCCAAAAAATTACAACTTATTTATTCAATCAATATGGACTAGTAATCTTTTTTTTGACGCGCTTCTCCAATATCGCACAAGTAGCACCCAAAAGTAGCCACAAATACCAACAGTAAGAAAGGTAAAATAAAATATTGTCCGAGTAACAAACAACCATATATGAAGCTATTAAAGCTAAAAGCACACTGTTTCCTTTGGGGTCTTTCGCAAAGCTTTTTAAATGCTTAAGCAAAATTCCAATTAATAGCACAAGGTAAAAAAAGAGCCCCACGAATCCCATATCAAATGCTATCTGAACATATGCATTATGCGCGTCAAAACCATGGCTTTCTTCCATCGTGAAGAAATCTAAAAAGTAGTAAGCGAACGTATTATAACCGTGTCCAAAGAAAATCTTATTCTGTATGAACTCCCAAGAAGAGATCCATACTACCTTTCTCCATGCATAAGAGTTAAGCTTCTCGCCACCCGAATCAGTCAATTGAGAATCAGATGCAAGGTCAGCTATTCGGTCCTGAACAAACGGCAAAAACAATGCCAAAACACCAATACAACACATTAGAACTACGTATTTACGTTCGTACAGAACACCGTAGATAAAAAATATAGCGAAGAATGCAACCCAAGCGCTTCGTGTTTGAGTAGCTATCAGGCAAATTGCACTTAAAGGTATAAGTGCTATACATAACCGGATAAACCTTTTCGAGAAAAAGACCGTGTTTGACTTAATGCTATAGAATGACACAGCTGCAATAAGCACTAAGTAAAATGCATAAATATTTGGATGACTAAAGGTACCGTGAAGCCTGAAACCATGCCTAGTTGTACTGGTTTCTGGGAAGACAAATTGAACAATGGATACCGCAAATGGTATGGAACTCGAGTAAATGATCAATTTTATTATCGATTCAAGATCTTCCCTAGACCGTACGAATGTGTAGGCTAAAGCAAAAATTGCAAAATAGGTAAGAACAGAAACGAACGAGCGAAATGAAGTTACTGGTGTAGGTGAAATAACAATAGAAATTAACCCTACCACGAGGAAACCAGCCCAAAGTTTTAAAACGCTTGCCGGTATAGAACCTCTATTTTGCAGTAGGCCACCAAAAAAAAATACAATCACCGCAAGATTAAGCAGCGCACCGAAGCTTATGCCGCCAAAATCCGTCATTTTCAATATAGGATCAAGTGATGCTCTTGTAAGCAATAGCAAGTAGATGACGGGTGAAAATATGTAAAGTGGGCTTTTACGAATGATCATTAGTGAGCACTGTTTTTGATAGTTCCATAGCAGCGTTGATAAACAACTCCATTTCAGCGGTAGCAAAATACAAGTTATGCGAACGGGATGCAAAATTTTCTGCAAGTTTCGAGCCGTAAGTAAATTTTAATCAGTTAAAGCGCACGTTTATAAAGCTTACATTAAGAAGTCACCTGCAGTGCATTGTCAATGGAGGAAACATTCATCTTTCCGAATAAACGAAGAGCTGGAATTTGACTGATTTTGTGTATTTTCAATGCACTTCTCTTTTGTTATCAGTATTATTAGCTACAAGAACGTAAAATATAATAAAGTTTTGCACATTATTGAGGCATTTTTATTAAAGCTAGTGTTTATCAAATTCAGGCATTTATTTATTTGAAAGGGTTTCATGTATCCCTTGCGTTTGTATGCGCGCTATCTGCCTTATATTTGCTATTCACACCAATATTGGTTGCTCAGCAAAGCACAGTGTTCACTGAACAAGTTTATTTAAGGATAAGCTCTACTTACGGTTCTGACGCTAGTGAAAACGTTGCTAAATGGCGACAATTGGTTGCTGAGTTACAAAGTGAAGACCTAGACGAAAAGCTTTACCAGATAAACCGCTTTTTTAACCGTTTTGATTTTGTAGACGACCTTGTTCACTGGCAACAAAAAGACTATTGGGCAACGCCAATTGAGTTCATTTCTACTGGTGCTGGCGACTGTGAAGACTACACTATTGCCAAATACTTCTCTTTAATTGAACTTGGCGTTCCTGAACAACAGTTGCGATTAATGTATGTAACCGCCCTAGAATTACGCCAACCTCACATGGTTTTGGCGTATTATGAAACCCCAACCTCTATTCCACTTGTTTTGGATAATATAAATAGGCGTATATTGCCTGCTAATAAAAGAAGAGATTTGTCACCCATTTATAGCTTTAATGGTAACGGCCTGTGGGCGGCGAAAGCTATGGGAACGGGCCGCAAGCTGAGGGGAAGCGGCCCGATGAAGATGTGGGACGATATGGTAGAGCGGCTAGACCGCGTTATGTACGGAGATAAAGAAGAATAATGAGACTATCTACCCAACTAAGTACAAGCTTACTCGTTTTTTTGATACTGGTTTTTGCTGGTTCTTTCATAATAAACGTTAAGTTAACCAGAGAGTATGTAAACGAGCAGCTTGCTACCCACGCGCAAGATACCGCAACTTCATTAGGGCTTTCTGTTACGCCCTATTTGGGTGACGCTAACGGCCTGATTGTGGCCGAAACTATGGTAAATGCTATTTTCGACAGAGGGTTCTATCAGTATATTACCATTACTGACATGGAGGGGAACCTACTGATTGAAAGACGTAACCCAGATACTGTCGATACGGTTCCTACCTGGTTTACTGATATTGTAGAAGTTACTCCCCCCGTTGAAAAAACAGAATTAAACAATGGTTGGACGATGGCAGGTGAGCTTGCCGTTCAAAGTCACCCAGGGCTTGCCAATGAAACCTTGTGGGAAAGCGTTAAACAAAGTGCGTTTATGTTTTTTGCAGCCTTCGTGTTCGCCTATATTGCCCTGCTGTTTATCATTACTGCCATTACAAAACCCCTTCGTATTGTCGTAAACAAAATTGAAGATATTCAAAATCAAAAGTTTTCCCACATTAACTACAAACCTTTTACGAAAGAACTTTCTTTTATAACCCAAGCGGTAAACAGGCTTTCTTCCTCTGTTGAGGTAATGTTTAAAGAATTAACCCAAAAGGCAGAGCAGTTCAGAATTCAAGCTTTTGAAGACAGCCTTACTGGTGTGCAAAACAGAAATGCTTTCACACGCCATATGAACGCGCTACTAAGTAAAACTGCCACTTCGGATGATGGCTATGTAATTTTGATACGTCTTGCACAACTAAACGCTATTAACATGACCTTAGGCGCTCAAGATGGCGATAAGTATGTTACTGGTGTAGCTGAAGAGCTTAAAAATTTCTCATCTAGCATTCAAGAAACATCATTTTTGTTTAGGATATCTGGCGCTGATTTTGTATTGGTGACAGAGTCGATGACTAAGCAAGATTGCGAAGCCCACATAAACGTACTCTGTAGTACCCTAGCACCTTGCAACCCACTTAAAGATGGCAGTAAAGCAGTATGGATTGGTGCTGCGCAGTTTAATGATGAACAGTCTTTTTCTGAAATTATGGAAAATGCCGACAGCGCACTGATGGCTGCGACCAAACAACCTCACGGCTGGCAGTTCGCTTCTGAGCTTTCTCATATTCACAGTAACACAGCGTGGAAAGAGCGATTAAACCAAATTTTAGATCAGCAATACGCCGATATACTTATTCAACCTGTAATGAACGTTGACCAGAACACGCCCGCTTATTTCGAGGCCTTCGCACGATTTAAAGACAAAGATACTGGCAACCCTATCCCTATGTCGCAATTAATTCCGGCGTCAGAGCGCTTGAACTTAATTCCAGAGGTAGATAAGTTGGTGGTAAGCTTAGTTCTTAATAAACTGGCAAAAGATAAAAGGAATGTTGCAATTAATATTGCAAATGCATCTTTAGCCAGTGGATCGTTTAGGCAATGGCTGTTAGGTTTGCTGAACCAAAATGAAGCGCTGTGCACTTATTTGGTCTTTGAATTAGAAGATTCAGCGTTAATTCACCACAAGAACGATGCAATATCATTTTGTAAAGCGCTAGTTAATTTAGGCTGCAAGATTACGGTTGAACATTTTGGAGACAATCTTGCATCATTAGTTGGGTTAAGGGCTATTCAGCCTCATTTTGTAAAAATTTCCGGCAAACTTACGAAAGATGTTCACTCAGACAAAGATAGTCAGTTATTTGTAAGTAGTTTATTAAGCATTGCTCGCGGGTTAAGCATTAGCATTATTGCTGAACTTGTCGAGAACGAAGCCGAGTCGATTGCACTATCGCAACTACATGTTTCGTATCAGCAGGGCTTTTACTTTGCCAAACCTTCGTTATGGCAGGATTAGTAAGCCTAAAATGAATAAATGAATAGAGCTATAACAAAAACGAGATCTTATACGTTCACTTGTTGTACAATAAAGCCATATGGTGTTAGCAAGAAGCTAACCCGACGTTTTTAATCTAAGGATAAGTTATGCGTAGCAACATTATTTTATCTGTGCTTTTTTGCGTGTTGATTGCTTTTTCAACGGCATCTTTTGCTCAAGAAGGCAGCGTACCCGGTTTGCAAGTTAGAAACCTTTTAGTTACTGAAATTGAAGAGGGTGCATCGGTTGAGCAAGCTGCAAGTGAAGTAAGCCAGACAGTACTTGATGAAGCATTGCTTTTTGATGCGGCGGGTATGGCTTATTTAGGCGGAAACCAAAGTGCTTTTGAATCACTTGTAGGCCTTTTGAATGATAACGCCACGGGGTTTGAGCTTGCTATAGCAGGTTTTACGGCGTTTCCTGAACAGGCTGCGCAGGTTGTTACCATTGCTATATTAATGTTTCCAGAAGACGCTAACGAAATCTACAACATAGCCCTTCAAATGCAGATTATTAGCGAAGAAGACGCATTATTAGCGGTTATTAATGCTGGCGTAGACCCTAGCACGTTAACAGCAACTGCTGCAGGTGCTGCAGGTAATACGTTTTCTCCGCTAGGTGTAGGTACTGGTGCTGCAGGCGCAGGCGGTGGCGACACAACCATTTCAGCTAACTAGGTTGCTTTAATTTATATTTAAATTCTACGTTAGTTCGCTGTAAGTGCTTATGTTTAATTTTCAGAAAACCGAAAAGTTTCTTTTCGGTTTTCTTTTGTTTACCTTGTTCTGGCTGCCTTTGTCACTAGGAGCCAACCGCCCATGGGCATGGGCATTAATGCAAATGTCGTTTTTCTTTATTGGCGGCGTTTTATTACTCATTAACAACTCTTTACTTTCAAAGCTATACGCACAATACAAACTGATGGTAGTTGTATGGTTATTATTTTTGACGTGGCAACTTATCAATATAGTCCCTTTGCCCTTTTCTTTGGTTGAGGCTCTACGCCCCGAACGCGTTAATTTTTTACTCAATGAAAATGGTCAGGGCATGGAAAGTATAAGTTCGCAATGGCTTCCTCTAAGCTTTGATGTGGGCCAAAGCGACGTAATATTCTTTAAATCCCTCGCCTATTCTTTCTTGTTTTTTATAACGCTGACTTTGGTTAATACTGGCAAGCGACTTAGATACATACTGATAGTGATAAGTGCTGCTGGCGTATTTCAGGCTATATATGGTTCGTTAGAAGTATTGTCTGGCTTACAGTATAGCTTGGTGTTTAAGTTACCTGTTTCGCATATCGCAACGGGAAGCTTTGTGTATAAAAACCACTACGCTAATTTTCTTTTGCTATGTTTAAGCGCTGCCATAGGTTACATGATAGCGAGTTTACGTGTTCGAAGCGGTTCTAGCCCTAGAGAGCGATTACGTAGAATAGTGCGTTTTTGGTTAAGCAATAAAGTGCTGTTTCGTATTGGTATTATTATTATGGTTATCGCGTTAGTTATGTCTCGCTCTAGAATGGGTAACAGCGCCTTTTTCATAGCGATGACTGTTACCGCCACACTAGGCTTAATTTACTTTAAACCGCGCCAAAAAAGCTATGTAGTGCTATTTATCAGTATGCTGGTAATCGACATTCTTATTGTTAGTAGCCTTTTTGGACTTAAGCAGGTACAGCAACGCTTAGAACAAACGAACTTAACCCAAGAAAGCAGAGATGAAGTTGTTACTGATGCCCTGCCCCTTCTTTCTCAATATGGAGTTATCGGTACAGGCGGAGGCACCTTTTATACGGTATACCCTCAGGTACAAAGTGAATCTATTCAGCACTTTTACGATCATGCTCACAACGAATACCTTCAGTTTGCTATTGAGTTTGGCATAGTAGGCGCAGCCATTATAGCCATGCTTGTATTGCTGTGCGCGAAAAGCGCTTTAAGCGCAATACGACACCGAAGACATCCACTACCAAGGGGAACAGCCTTTGCAACTGTTATGGCGGTTATAGGAATGGCTTTACACAGTACTGTCGACTTCCCTCTACAAGCACCAGCAAATACCGCTATATTTATTATACTGTTAGCGCTAGGTGCGTTAAGCCGCGATATACCTATGGGAAGACAAGATAAATAACCAGCATTGGTTTTATAACACAAGGGGATTTGTGTGGTATTAAAGATAAAGCGACCGATAAAAGAAGAGCCAAACGTTCAACATATGCTGGAACGTATGCCTAAAAATGTTGCCGACTCTTTTACTGACGACCAACTTTTTCACTTAAACACAGCCCTAGCCGGTCGGCGATGGGGTAGCCACAAGGTGGATTTAAGAGGCACTATAGGTTTACTACGAAGCCGATATTACTTCGTTTTATTGGCAGGCCGAGATAAGCGCGACCTATCGCGCACCGAAAGCCGTATGGGCAAACTGGTGATGGCAGCGGTTATTGCTTTATTCTTATGCGTATCTTTAGTACTAGGCTTAGTGCTGCTTTATATTTTAAAAAGCTGGTTGGGTATAAACCTTTTCGAAGGGTTTTCGTTAGGCTTATGGGATTGGCTAAAAGGGAATACTTAAAAGTTCAGCTCCTAGTTTTGTTCACAGTTTAATAAGCCTGTACTTACAGCAAACGTAGATGGTGCAAGCCAACGGCACGCGGGTTCATTAATATTATTTTCGCTTATAAGCTTGAGTATTGATTTTCTACTCAATGGGTTCTTTATACCTAAATCTAAGTGGTGTCTTAGTCGTTTTAAAATTTTAGCGTAATGCACTGACCTGTTAACATACATTGTAATACCGAACTCTGCTATGAACCTATGTACTATAGCGTCTTGTGGCCCAACGCTAACCGCGGTATCTAAATACTGATAAAACTGGCTATCTAGCTCGCCAAGCTTCCATTTTACAGATGCTAAGCCTATCCAGCCTCCACTCCAATTAGGCCTTAGTTTTAAGCTTTTTTTATAGCTTAGCATCGCTCTGTGCAATTCATCAGGTCCATTATTCGCTTTTGTTACAGTTTCTAAATCACTCGCTAAATTCGTACTAAAATGTAACCATTCGAAAAGCTGCCCTTGTAATTGATAATAAAGTGCATTGTTAGGTGCTTTATCAATTACCTCTTCAATCTTTATAAGCGCTATTTCAACATCTTTTTCAGAAACTGAAGAAGGAGCACTATTCCAAGCATCCAAACTATTTTTAACGCTATAATAGGTATTGCTAACGAAAAACTGAGTTGTACTTCCTAAAAAGCTAAATAAAGCTATAGAAGCAAATAAGAAAGTAACGGCGCCACGCCATTTGAATTTTTTCTTCCAATGCGCAAACTGGTAGTTAATCGGCATGCTTTTGCACCAGAGCCGTTATTATACCAGGGGTAACTATGAAAGTTTCTTGCGCATACTTGTAGTCAAAGTTCGCGATAACTTCATAGGCAGCTTCCATATCATTGGGTCGTCTGACTAAATCGTGAGTGTCTGAGGCCACTACATGAAATGCTCTTTCCTCTAATAACCTAAATGCAAACTCTTCTACTTTATCACCAAAGCGACCGACGAAAGCTCCCGCGGTTGCTTGAAACAAACACCCTTGTCTTTGAAGCCAATTAAATTTGTAATTTTCGGCAATTAGTTCTCTATTGCGTTCTGGGTGCGCAATTAGTGGCTGAATATTATTGCGCAATAGCCATTTTATTAGCACATCAATACCCTGTGGGATATGGCTGTGTGGCATTTCAAGAAGGAGTACGTTTTTGCCATTGTATGTACCTAAGAAAGGTAATTCACCTTTTTTGTGCCATACAGGGATAAGCTCGTTAACGCGAACTTCAGCCGCAAATGAAAGTGAAAGCGGAATTGACTCACGTTTAACGTGCTTATTGAAAGAGTGGAAAGCGGCTTCTATTGAGCTTTGGGAGTTGTCAAGGTAGCCCCTATGTATGTGCGGGGTACATACCATATGGCTAACACCACAGGTTACTGCCTGCTGAGCCATTTCAAGAGCAATGTCTAAAGTCCTGGCACCATCATCGATGCCAGGAAGTATGTGACTATGAAGATCTATCAATAATTTTTTTAGCTGCTTTTCTGACTGGTATATCCGTATTGGTCATAAAAGCCTGCGTACCTTTGTGCTACATCTGATTTGCGCAAGTTTACTTGATTCAGTACCACTCCATCAAGACGGTGGCCCACTTGCAGGAATCGCGATAAGCCATTATTGATTACCTTGTCACTTGTACTGTCAGCCCTAACAACGTAAATAACAGAGTCACAGGAGTTTGCTACGATCATAGAGTCGCTCACTGCCTGCGTAGGTGCCGTATCTACCACCACATATTTATACTCAGACTTCAGCTTAGTAATAAGCTCTTCAAACCCTTTGTCTGCTAATAGCTCTTGCGGGTTTGAAGGGATAGCTCCAGCTGAGAGAATATCAATATTTGACTCTTCATCTCGAACCAAACATTCCTCAAAACTATGCGACTTCAATACAAGATTCGCTACACCAGGTTGATAGCTAGGAATATTAAACTGTTTTCCTATACTTGGTCGACGTAAATCAGCATCAATTAGAATAGTCTTATCTAACTGCCCCAAAGCAAAAGCTAAGTTAATAGATACTGTGGTCTTACCCTCTTTTGGAACACTTGACGTAACCAAAATTGCTTGGTTTTCTTTCTCAATGTTCAACAAAGAAAGGCTTGTTCGTAGCGTTCTAACTGCTTCGGCAAATTGGTGTTTCTTACCATCAAAAAACGTACGAACAGGTAAATCCGTCTTTTTCTTGTGGGCAAGCCAAGGGATTAATCCAAGCATACGCTGCCCTAACTTCTTTTCTACATCCTCTACAGAGCGAATACCACTATTGAGCGTTTCCATAACAATGGCAAGCGCGATACCAAAACTTAAACTCAGCACAAAAGCTGCTGCAATAAATAGCTTTTTATTAGGTTTAGAAGGTGTATAGCTGGGTAACGCAGTGTCAAGAACACGCGCGTTGGCCGATTCTAGGCCACCAAGCTCATCAGTTTCTTTTAATCGAGTAAAAAATGAGTCATAAAGCTGCTGGTTAATATCTACTTCTCGTTCTAGAGCCTTGCGTTTATTATCCAGTTCAGCCAGTGACCTGAACGCAGCTTTAGACGTTTCGACTTCTTTCTGAAGTTGAGCCACTTTTTGTTTCGAAGATTCATACTGAGTCGTGATACTGCTTATTAAATCCGTAATTTGGGTATTTAGCGTATCTCTAATTGCTGTCAATTCAGCATTGGCCGCTATCATTTTAGGATGCTTCGGACCATAGACCTTACTTAACTCACTAACTCTTGTTAATGCTTTACCTTCGTCTCTTCTAACGTCCCTTACAGCAGGGTGATTCAAGACTTCAGGTATTCTGGCCACATCTTCAATAGCTTTACTATCTTTGATTTGGTTAAAAATAACACTGTTTAACTTAAGCTCTACTTCCGCTTCAGAAAGCTGAATATTGAGCCTTTCTAGTTCGTCTGACGCAAGACCGACTACACCATCAATATTCACAACCTGATTAGTTTCATAAAACCTTACAAGATTGCGCTCAGCAACATCTAACTTAGTTTTCAAACCATCAATACTGTCAGTAAGAAATGATGTAGCCTTAGCTGTCATATCTAGTTTAGCTTGAAGGTAGTTTTCGATATAAACTTCTGCAATAGTGTTTGCAATAAGCGCAGATAAGGTAGGCTTTTCAGTAGTTACGGATATTCTGACTAACTGAGTACCTTTTAATAACGATACATCTGTAGCACTCATAAGTAGGTGAGTGGCTTTTCGCTTTAACTTAACAACTTTTTGCTCTTCAGTTAGTTCTACTTTCTCTTTTTGAGGTAGAAATGGAAACATCTCAGCCAAGTCAGAAACGAACGATGTTTCATTTTCCTCGGGCATAAAATCAGCGTTGTCATACAAGGAGAGGCTTTCGACCGTTTTTTCAGCAATTTGACGCGACTTCAACACTTCAAACTGCGTTGCCATATAGTCTTTGCTTTTAGTGTCTATCCCGTATACTTCTTCAATAGACACCACGTTAGCCTTTTCTGCCTCTATTAACAGAGTTGTAGAAGATGTGTAAAGGGGCGTCATCTTCATTACTAAGATAGCGACTAACACTGTAAAGGCGATAGCCAGAAGTAATATCCTTAAGCTGTACCGTTTAATGATTCCCAGATAGTGCCCTAAGTCAATGAGCTCGTTATTATCTGTATCTTCCGTAATTTTTACTGCCATTTAGTTAGCTCACAAAATAGTTATATTTTAAAAGAAACGCTGGTTTACAGTTACGATATCACCCGGTTGGATCATATCTGTAACCGAGACACTAAATTCAAACTGTTGCCCATCGGTCTCGCGTACTATAGTAATTTTATCCCTATTTGCACGCTCCGTATAACCACCTGCCAACGCAGCAGCTTTGTTAACAGATAGCCCTGGCTGGTATGGATAACCACCGGGGCGCTTTACTTCACCGTCTATAAAAAACGGGCGATACTCAACAATTGAAACGGAAACGGACGGGTTTACTAAGTAATCTCCTAAGAGGCCTTCGTAAATTAAGCTCTCCACTTCCGCAGCGGTCATACCTACAAGCTTTAATTCTCCAAGAAATGGGTAATTTATAGTGCCGACATCGGGCAGGCGAATTTCCATTGAAAGGTCATCCTGACCAAAAACGCTAATGTTTATTCGGTCGCCAGAACCAAGCTGGTATTGGCTCATGCTTAAATTCCCTTCTTGAGCCCAAGCAAAAACACTCCAAAATATGGCTAGAGTAAGGAAAGATATTTTTTTTATAATGCTTATCACAATGTAACCTCAGCTGACACACCGACCACACTTTGGTCGAAATTGATTGCTTCCCTATTACTGTCTCTGTCTTCAATTCTGTAAAACAGTGAAAAGCTTAACCACCTTCTAGCTTCATAATTCAAAGACGCTGCGTAAATAGACAATTTGTCATCTCGATTGGTAAAGTCTTCATCATCAACAATATATTCATTGTTTTCTCTTGCGTACCGCAAGCTACTACTTAAGCGTTCAAGCCATTGATGTGTCCAAGATAATCTGTAGTTTCTACCGCGGATTAAACTACCCTCACCATTGGTTTCATTAGTATCTGCGGAGGTAGAGAAGTTTACGGTTGAGTATGTGAGTGGTTGCCACTCGATACCTACTTCCCAATCGGTTCCATAGAAATTATCACGGTTACTTGCCGCAAAATCTTTTTCTTTATAACCGATTTTTGCATAACCAGAAGTTGCTGCCGTATTTTCCCACGCAATACCAACCAAAAGACGGTTCTCATTACTTTCTAGAGAGTTTTCAAGCAGGTTGTTATCGTAACGTATAAACGAGCGCGTGAAATCGAACACTAATTCAGTAGAGGGGGCAATTTGATAATTGAACTCGGCCCCAATCCTATTGGTCGCCCTGTCTCTGATAAGGTACGCAAATTCATTACGATCGTAATCTAAAGTGGTTCTATCTGCTTTCAATACCACTTCACCAGCTGAACTTAAACTTCCGTACGTATATTCAGCGCCGTAGTACATACTTTTATAAGTATCAGGTGTGGTTAAGTCACTCCCGCCGCCTAATGAGAACCCCGTACCTCGGTCCTCATGGCCGTCTTCGTATCTTAAAATTGCATTGATTGCATGACGACTGTTTAACTCATAATCGGTAAGTGCTTCAACAAAATGGTCAGTATAGTCATCTGCACTACTTGAAAAGAAAGTACCGCGCTCCAACCGATAACCAAATTGCACCGGGTTTCCGTCAACCTCTGTGGCTGCAATAATTTCAGGTGATAGAATTGAGCGCCAGCTATATATTTTTGCTTGCCCGTCGGTTGCACGAGCAACGTTGTCTACGTAGCTCATGGAAGTGTTAAGAGAAGGTATAATGTCAAATTGCCCTGCTTCAATCCTTCCTTGTTGTTGAGCTGCTACAGAATTGGCAACGCAAATAGCAACCAACGATAGCAATAGCTTGTTCTGATATTTCATTTCCTTTCCCTACTTTCACTTTGCTATTCAAAATAGCTTAGATTTACTTAAATGTTTTTCTAAACATTAATTAAGCCCATCAAGGCTCCATAGAGCACTTTCCCCTACCATCGGTATATGGGCAACAATATGTTTTTCGCTAAAACGCTTATATAATATTCGATGTAAGAAAGAAGTTTAACTTCTATCTAATTGATTTAGCTTCAACCTGGACAAAGCTAGATTCATGCCATAAAAAAACACGCTAGCATCAAATTGTTTCAGCTTTATTTTCAATATTGAGTTTCACAGAACTTTTGAGTAATGCTAATGATACCAACATTCAAAAAAGCATAAAGCTTATTTTGTAATAAAATTACAACAGAGGTACTATATACTATTGCTTATCCATAGAGTCATGGGCTTGTGTCGCCATTAGAGACATTATTTCTTTACTAATCCGACTGTATGTAGGCATATTTTTTCTTTTGTAGGCACATTCTTTGCTTTAAGCACAATACTAGTTATTAGTTTGTAACTTTTTGCTGCCGTTTGTAGCTAGAATTGTCGAAATTAAAGTAAGCAAGTTAACACCTTTTACCTTATCGATTTAGAGACTTTTTCAATGGACAACCAAGCAGAATCTAATAAAGTTCTAAAATCTCACCCTGTTGATTCTAACGCCAGTGACGGCCTTGCAGTGCGTAATAAGAGTGGTTTTTCAACACTTTACCGACTTATAGACCTATCGTTGGTAACACTACTTTATTACTCGTGCGCCGCATACTTCGAGTCTACTATCGACCCAACTAGTCTAATTCTTTTATTCGTCAACGTAATTTGTTTTCAAATATCCGCTGAAGGTGTTGAGCTTTATCGCTCTTGGCGCGGTCATCGCACACCTGAAATGCTAAGAGCTGCTGCAATAACGTGGGCTCTAAGTATTCTAGCTACCTTAACGATAGGGTACTTTTTTGTTCAAAACATTAATACCCCTCCCCTTGTGGTCTTGGCTTGGTTTGCGACATCGTTTATCGGTTTGATTGCTTGGCGTTTCGTAATGCGTAAATTCCTGTTTCACATAAGAAAAAGTGGCATGAATTCTAGGCGTTCAATTGTTATTGGCGCAACGCAACTTGGAGCAAACGTTGCACTTCAGATACAGCAAAATGAGCATCTTGGCATTCGTTTTAATGGTTTATTTGATGATAGAGATGCGAGTCGACTTCCTCATGAAATGCAAAACACTGTATTGGGAAACATCGAACAGGCCATAGAAATGGCTAAACGAAATGAAGTTGATTACATATATATTGCACTGCCTATGAGCGCAGAGAACAGAATTCGCTCAATTTTAGAGCAATGCAGCGATACTACAGCAAACGTTTATGTGGTACCAAACTTCTTTATGTACAATCTATTGAATGCTCGTTGGCAAACGGTAGGCAACGTACAGGCACTTAGTGTTTATGACACACCATTTCAAGGTGCCAGTGATATTTTAAAACGTTTTGAAGATATTGTTTTAAGCTCTTTAATATTGATGATGATATCAATACCTATGCTTTGTATTGCAGCAGCAGTAAAGCTTACTTCGAAAGGTCCCGTAATTTTCAAACAAAAGCGTTACGGGTTAGATGGTAAACAAATTACGGTTTACAAATTCCGGTCTATGACTACCCAAGATAATGGTGCAGTTGTAAAACAAGCTACGAAAAACGACGCGCGATTAACTAAGATTGGCGGCTTTTTAAGAAGAACCTCTTTGGATGAACTTCCGCAGTTTATCAATGTTCTACAAGGCCGTATGTCAATCGTTGGACCCAGACCACATGCGGTTGCTCACAACGAGCAATATAGAAAAATAATTACAGGTTACATGTTACGCCACAAGGTTAAACCTGGAATAACTGGTTGGGCCCAGGTTAATGGTTTGCGTGGCGAAACCGAGACAGTTAATAAGATGGTTCAGCGTGTAGAATACGACCTAGATTACATTCATAGGTGGTCTGTGTGGTTCGATATCAAAATAGTGTTTATGACTGTTTTCAATGGTTTTATTAATAAGAATGCCTATTGATAATAGTCACTAAAGTTATACAAAAGCGGCAATTTTCCGCTTTTTTTGTACCCGCATATATGATGATGCACCACCACCGTGTCGGACAATGCCAATGTCACTATCGACCACGACACTCAGCTAGTTAGTCAGTGTACATCCCAATTGGTGCTGAACATGCGTTAGAAAACCCAGGAAAAATCTCGCTGGAGCTTATTCGCAATTCCTTCATATAAGATCCTATATAGAATTTTTGCTATACTGCGCCGCTGTATTTCTTAACCTTAAAAGTCATAAAATTGAGCTTATTCATTTCCCTAATTCGCAAGGCACTTGGTGGCTTTATCGCCTTGCTTGATTTAATTACTCGTGGCACAAAAATCAAACGATTGCCACATAAACAACAGCAAGTCGAAAACGCCGTACAAGGATTAACACTTTATCAATTTTTTGCATGCCCTTTTTGTATTAAAACACGCCGTGCTATGTATAAAATGAATTTGCCTATTCGTAAACACAGCATATCGAGTGGGTCTCCGTATCGTGATGAATTAGCACAAGGCGGAGGAAAAGTGAAAGCCCCTTGCCTACGCATACAAACTCCTGAAGAGGACATTTGGCTGTACGAGTCTTCAGAAATTATTAAGTATTTGCAGCAACGCTTTCAGTAAGTTATTCATATTAGCTGCTTAAAGGCGTGCAAAGTCAGCAACAAGTAAACACCATAAATAGAGTGATTTATCTGAACCCCAAACACGAAAAAAGGCGAGCATCCTGCTCGCCTTTTTCCGAAAGAACTTAA